>QWCH01000524.1_pt1 | contig 69034 bp, 68 predicted proteins | sample 1972671 | NCBI WGS metagenome assembly QWCH01 (sample SAMN09866713, study PRJNA288562) | Human gut metagenome isolate term3_stool, whole genome shotgun sequencing... | isolation source: gut | host: Homo sapiens | place: USA: California
TAAAGTATCTGTCATTTTTAACACTCTCCTTTATGTATAATCATGATAACCATTTCTTACAGTCCTAATTATAGCAAATAGAAATATTAAGTTCAAGCAGGGCAACTAAGTTTAACTAATTGTTTGATATTATAATTTTAGTTTAATCATTTTATTTTTTTTTGCCCTTATTAATTCAATTCGTAAACAATAGGAATATTTTTATTATTTATAATCTATAAATTTTCACAAAGCTCCCGGCACTCATTTCATATATAAAATTTAGTAATTATAAGTCTGTAATCATTTTCACTAATCGTCCAAGACCTAGAACTTCAAGCCTTCTCATTAGTTTTTTCTAATTTTTTATTGGCAGACTTTTTTACTATTAATAAATTTATAGCTTAAAATTTTTTCCTTTATAGTGTATTATAAAAACTGAGGTGATAGTGTGAATTTATATAAAACTAATTTTAAGGACTGGGTTTTTTCAAAAATATTTCTTAGGAAATTGATTTCTGCAATTTTTTGTAGCATAATAACTGCCTTTTCCATTACATATATTATTAAACCCAACTTGCTTATATCGGGAGGCCTAACTGGTCTATCAATTTTGACTTCTAACGTAACAGGACTTAGCCTTCCTCTACTTGTCTTTTTGATGAACCTTCCAACATCAGTTTTAAGTCTTATATACCTAGATAGGGACTTTACATTTTTTTCGACTCTTGTAATTTTTCTCCTATCTATATTCATTTCCTTCTTTGAGAAACTTGCACCAGGTTTTTATTTGACTCAAGAACCTATCCTTGCTTGTATCTTTGGAGGACTCTTAAATGGAATTGGAGCAGGCTTTGCCTTTAGGAATGGAACATCAACTGGCGGCCTTGACATCATTGCTGCTATCTTAAAGAAGAAATTCAACATAACAATTGGCCATGTCCTAATGGGATTAAACTTAATAATTGTATCTTGCCTTGGCTACCTCTACTCCATTGACAAGGTCCTCTTCACTCTCATCCTTATGTTTATCAACTACACTGTCATCGACAGGATTCAGTTGGGAGTTGGCAAGCAAAAGCAAGTCCTTATCATCTCAGACTACAACGAAGAGATTGCAAAAGAAATCTATGCAGAGATCACAAGGGGAGCAACTTACATCAAGGGAGTGACTTCCTACAAGAAGAAGGAGGTCTATATCCTCTATGTCATTTGCTCATCAAGACAACTTGTAAAGGTTAGACAAATTATCAAGAGGACAGACAAGGATGCCTTCGTTACAGTTTCTGACACTTCAGAAATTCTTGGCAATGGCTTCAAGGAACTTTCAATTTAATTAATTTTGAGCAAAATAAAACCACGACTTTATGGTTACCCTTAAGTCGTGGTTCTTTTTTACGATTTTTGCTAGCTCATTAAATTTTATTTTTCAATTTTTATTAGCTTGTAATTTTATACAAGTTCATAAATCTTTATAAAGTTACAAATTTTTGCCAGTTCATAAATTTTTATAAACTCCTACTTCCCTACAAGCTCCTACAAGTTTACAAATCTATGCCATTTGACCAGCTGCCAAGTAAATCCAAATCAAGACCCAATCGTAAATCATGTGGACCAGGTAAGTCACTGTCAAATTCTTTGAAAGGACATAGGACATGGAAAGCCCCGTTCTGATTATGGAAATCACAAGGACTGCCTGGAGGATGTTGAAGTTGTAAGTTGTCAGATGCATGGCACCAAATATCACAGATGATACAAGGATTGCCGCAAGGGTCTTTAACTTTTCATTCTTTGTCCTCAACTTGTTAATCACAAACAAGAAGGGAATAATAAAAATTATCTCCTCAGCTATGAACTGAATCATAGTTGAGACAATAAACCTCTTTATATTTTCATCAGTCAAGACATCAAAAATTGGATTTGCCGAGCCTTGAATTCCCATTTGCGCCATAGCAATTGATGCAAAGACAACTGCCACAAAGGAAAATCCAAGTCCAAGAAGAATGTAGAGAAGGTCCTTCATCTTTAAGGGCAAGAAAATTTTAAAAATAAATTGCCTGTCCACCACCCAAAGGGACATTAGGCAGAAGGCACTAATTAAGAGGGCAATTAGGATTTCATTTTGACTTCCCAATAGTCCAAAAATCAGACTCACCAAAAAGAAGGAACCTATACAAAGGAAGAGAGACAGGACCCACTTCCAAGTCTTGGCTTCTATGATTGGATATTCTCTCTTATATTTATTCAAATTCAATCAGTCCCCTATCAGTTAAAAGATATTGAAGAGGCTTGTCGTAGTCTTCGTGAACAAGGCTTTCAACAAATTGGTCTGAGTATCCTATCCCCATCCTTATTGTGTCTACCTTGGCAAAGAATTTGTCATAGTAGCCACCACCGTAGCCAAGTCTGTAGCCAGCCTTGTCAAAGGCAAGTCCAGGTGTAAGAGTTAGGTCTACCTCTGTCACCTCTTCCCCATCTTTTGGTTCAAGAATCCCCATCTTGTTTGGCTCAAGGTCATCAATCCCCTTGACTTCAACAGCAATCATTTGGCTACCCTTGACAAGGGGCACCAAAAGTTTTTTTCCATCTGCCAAGATGTCCTCTATTATTCCCTTTGTGTCAACTTCTGACCTATAAGAAATAAAAACAAAGACAGACTTGGCCTTTTTATAAATATCAAGCTTCCTTAAATTTTTTCTTATTAACTTGTCCTTGAAGTCCTTGTCCTCAACCTCTGCCCTAACTTTTGTATATTTTTTTCTAAGTTCTTTTTTATCCATTAAAACTCTCCTTGTTCTCGCAAATTTCTAGGTAATCACAATTTTTGCAGTCACTTGTAGATTCATAATCGCCAGACCTAATATTAGAAGTTAGTCTGACTATTTCAGCTTCAAATTTATATAAGAGGTCACTTAAATCTTCATCTGTCATATAATACCTGCCCTTGTCATCCTTTGGCAGAAAGTCAGAGTTTTTTATAACAGTGGCGATTTCGCCCCTCTTAATAGACCCATAGTTGGCCATCGCTATCTTCTTACCCAGTTTTTTTCTCGCTATAGCATAAAGGGGCATTTGGAAGGACTTGAGTTCGTCAATTTCCTTTTTCTTTTTGACACCCGACCTCTTGTAGTCCATGAGGATTTCCTTGTCCCCAAGGGCATCAATCCTGTCAATCCTTCCCCTGATCCTTAAACCATTTATCTCTGTTTCAAATCCTTCCTCAAAGTAGGCTGGCTTGTAACCATACTTGGCTTGGCCCTCTAGGTCCTTCTTTATATAGTCGCCAAGAATTTTTTGTGAGTTTAGGACTGAAAGCTTATCAAAGAAAGAAAGATCATCAAAGTCCCCAAGATTTTCAACTTCCAAAATAATTTTTAAAAGTTTATCTTCATGGAAGCCCTCTTCTTGCTTGAAGTAGGTCTCTAAAACCTTATGGTATTTTTCTCCAGCTTCAATAAAAAATCTGTCCTCGTAGTCCTTTTCAAGCTTGCCAATCCTGTAGACTCTCTCAAAGAGAAAGCGTCTCGGGCAGTCCTTTAGGATGTCAAAATCTGTAACTGAATAAGGTCTCTCAGATATCTTCTTGTTAATCTCTCCAAGCTGACCTGCATCTATTATATACTTGTTTTCTTTGACTTCTCTTGTCCTGTAGAGTTTCCCAGTCTCGTAAATTTTTTTAACTTCCTCTACTTCTATGTCTAGGTCAAGGATCAAGGAGTTCAAGAGTTTTGAAAACCCCTTGTCCTTGTCGCCACAGAGAATCAAAATATTTTCTGCAACAAGTAAGTCATAGATTAAATAAGAGTAGTCCCTCTTGAAGTTATCTTTTACAAGTCCAAGCTCTTCCATGACTTCCTGACTTTCTTGCTTGTAGATGAAGTTGGATCTCTTGTCCTCTTCATAAGAGTCGTCAAAGCCAATTAAAATTAAGTTTTTGAAGTCCCTATAATAGTTGGAAGCCTGGTTTGAAATTTCAAGACCTTCAAGATTTTGGACCTCATCAAGCCTAATCTTTTCAATATATTTTTTGAGAATCAAGACAAAGTCAGAAAGGTCTATGGACTTATAAAATTCCCTCAAGGCCTCCATCTTAACAAAGACTTGGTCAAGCTCTTCCAAAAATCTTTGGTCACGAATTAAGGGACTTTCAGGATCCCTCTCAAGGGCCTTCTCAATTTTTCCCCTAGGACTTTCTAAGTAATTTTTGAAAAATTCAAGATAATATGAAAGCTCTTCACTTAGAGAAATTTTTTCATCCTTTAAAAGGTCCACTCCCTTTATAAAGTCATCAAGCTCGCCTTCATTGAGCCTTAGGTCCCTTTGCTTAGAGAAGTCAATATCCCCTAGGTTTTTAAAATTATAGGACATAAGACTTGACTCAAGATTGATGACATCTACAGACAAAGAAAAGTAAGACAGCCTAACTCGCTTCAAAGTATTCGCCTTGGACTTGTCGAGAAAATAATCTAAGAGAGCCGCAAATTCTCTCTCAAGTAAAGACCTCTCCTTCCTTGGGATATTAAATTCAAGTCCTTGGAGCCTTCCCCTCCCCCGGATTTTCTCTGAAAGACTAGGCGACCCACTTAAAATTGTCAGGTCACTTACTTTTTCATCCTTCAACAAAAGCTTCACCTCAGAGAAAAATAAATTATAAAAATTATCTTTTGAGGACAAAACTTTTATTTTGTCCCTATCTATTTCCCTCTTGTAGTCAATAGGCTCTCTCTCATCAAGGGCAAAGCCATAGCTTTCTAATTTTTTAATAAGCCCGTCCAGAAGGTCTGACTCCATAAAGTTAAAGGGCAGGTCAATAAAAATATTTTTCCCTTCTTTCTCAGATAAGTCAGATAAAATTTTTATAATCTCTTCTTCAGTCTTACCAAATTCCAAAAAGCCAGAAATAATTATAGAGTCGAACTTGCTTGCCCTTATGGACTCTTCCTTGACCCTTCCATAGATGTCGTAGCCCTTGTCAGCAAAGTAATTCACATAAGATTCAAAGACCTTGGCAAGGTCTACAAAAATTCCCCCAGGAATTTTCTCAACATCTCTTGGTCCTAAATAATTTTCTGCAAGCTCATCAAAAAAATCTAAGACAAGGTCCACAGTCTCTGGAAAAATTTTAAAATCCCTAAGCTCTTCCTTCATAAGCTTTGACAAGACCAAATATTTTAAAATCCCATCTGGTCTCTTTGCCCTATTCCTTCTTCCAAGCCCGTCAAAGGTCTCGAACTCAGTCTTATTTATGTCCATGCCCCTTCTCAGCATGTCCCTTATGTAAAAATTTATGGCAGATTGAGAGGGCAAGACCACTAAAGTTCTCTCGCCCTTTAAATTTTCAAAATCTAAGTCCTCTCTTGGAGACCTAAAAATTATTTTTTTCATTTAACAAATCCCCTAAATTTATCTTAAAAATATCTTCAGCTAGGTCCTTCATCTTGCCATCAGGAAGGTAGACAAAGGACTTGCCCTTTAAACCCTCAAAGGCATCTGCCTCAAAAACTATGGCGTAGTTGTGCAAGAACTGAGAATCCAGTCCCCTCTCTCTAAAGACCCTGTTGACCCTGTCGTCGCCATACTTCCTATCTCCAACAATGGCAAGACCCTCTTCCTTTAAGGATGCCCTAATTTGGTGGGTCCTTCCAGTGATCAAGTTGACAGATAAAAGTGAGTAATCCTTGTTAGACTTAAGGACCTTAAACTCTGTTATGGCCCTCTTGCCCTCCCCTCTCGAAGACTTCTTCATCACATTGTTGCCAGTCTTCTTGAGATTTATATCAACATCAAAATCTTTCGTAACCCTTCCAGCCACAAGAGTGAGATAGAGTTTTTTGATTTCCCTCTTCTTTATGGCATCGTTTAAGTCCTGCAAGGCTTTTAAATTCTTCGCCCCAATTAAAATCCCAGAAGTATTCCTGTCGAGCCTATTTACAAAGGCAGGCCTAAAGGACTTCTCAAGCCTTGGATTGTAATCACCCTGAGCAATGAGATAGTCCACCATCCTGTCAAGAGCATTGTCTTGATAGGCCTTTGAGTCGTTGTGAGTGAGCATGTTGACGGGCTTCTTCACAAGGATGATGTCCTCATCCTCGTACAAAATATCTGGAAGCTTAGAATTTTTTGACTTCTTAATGTCCTTCTTAAACTTCTCAATAGTCTCCTCTGCCAAAAATAATTTGATCTCGTCACCTTCCCCCAAGATGTCCTCAGGTTTGGCCTTCTTCCCATTGACCACAATGTTCTTCTTTCTCAAATTTTTATATATAAAAGAAAGAGGCGCCTTCTCAAAATAGATTTTCAAAAACCTATCCAGCCTTCTTCCCTCATCGTTCTTGTTAACAATAATTTCTCTCATAAAATCTCCAAACTTTTCATTTTACGCCTTTGCTGATATAATTATATCAAAACATGATGAAAAGAGGTTTATTTTGAATAATTTTAACAAAGGCAAACTCTTTTTTATTAAATTCTGCCAAGTTTTAATATCAATACTCTTCTTCTTATTCCTAATTTTTGTAATCAAGTGGAGGATGGATTCCCTTTACTTAAATTCCATTAGCACAAAGGATATAAAAATTGGAATAGTCGACGAAGTGAAAAAAACTTATGGCGAGTTTCTTATCGCAACAGGCCTAAGAGAAGAAAAATTTGTTAAGCCCGTTGTCCTAATAGACGATGATAAAAAAGATGAAAAAGACGAAAATGTAAATTCTTTTACAGTTCCAGAGGGAACAAACCTAGATAGTCTTGGAGAACTTTTAATTTCCAAGGGACTAATTGCAGACATGCCAACTTACAATGCTCTTGCAGAAGACATGCAAATAGAAGGCAAGATTGTCCCAGGTGCCTATGAGTTCGCCAAGGGCATGAAGGTAAAGGAAATACTTGCAGAAATAGCTGGTATAGAACTAAAAACCTACAAGCTAAATATTGCCGAAGGTGAAGGACCAGCCCAAGTAGGCAAAAAACTCCTAGACCTTGGAGCAATACAATCAGACCAAGCCTTCATAGGAGAATGCAATAGGTTAGGAGTAACAGCCTTCGCACCAGGATACCACGAATTCACAATGCCTATGAAGGTAGAAAATATAATAAAAACATTGACACAAAATTAATCTGTAGGAAACTACAGATTTTTTTGTGCAAAGTTAGAGTAAAAGCTCTGCTTTTTGGATTGCTTTATAAAGAAATTTTCTTTAATTAATTTTATTAAAAGTTGGTGCTTTTAAAATCCTTGATAAGGTTTTATTTTTTAAAATTTTTTGTAAAGCGGAGCTTTACTATTCCCTTTCCGGAGGGGGTTAGGACCTTTCGATTGGTCCTTCCCCCCTCCGGGCCACCCCCAACACCTTCAACGACCTGGCAGGGGCCTTTGCCAACAACCCCGAGCGGCAGACATCCTAAAAATTCAAAACTTGCTCGCTTTAAACTTTTAAAAACTAAAAATAATTTATCAATAGAGTCAGGAGAACCTGGCTCTATTTTTTATTGCGAGCTTCGCGTGAACCTAATCAAGTCAAAGTTCGCTTCGCTCCTTTTCCTTGTAAGGTTCATCGGCTGAGCAAATAAATTTGCTCAAGCACATTGAATTTTTTTAACGGCTGCCTTACCTTACGGGGTTTTTCAACTTTAGTTCGTGGTTTTACCTGTACAGAGTTTCAAATCTATGCTGAGTTACTTAAACAAACCTAATAAAAAATAAAAACTTGCACATCAAAAAAAGCTTAATCAGTTTCGATTAAGCTTTATCTTTTTACAACTTCCTATTTAGTTATGAGCTTACGGGAGTGCCCCAGCTTGTTGAAGTCTTATAAGGTTATAACTTTTGCCAATAAATCGCAAGCTAATAAAGCAGTAAGCAAAAAGTTCGGAGACGTCAAAAAAATTTCACTGTTTGAGCGAAGCGAGTTTGAAATTTTTAGTCGGAGAGCTTTTTGCGTATTAATGGGTCGGGCCCCTGCCAGGTCGTTGGGGGTGTTCAGGGGAGGTTTGGAGGGGACAAGGGCGAATCGAAACGCCCTAAGTCCCCTCCAAAAGCAATTATAAAAGCGTCAGCTTTTAAAAAACCTTTATTAAATAAACTTTTTTACAAATTTATAAAAATTTGCCCCCATCTTCCCCATAGCTATATGGAGAAATTTGTGATATATTTGAAAAAAAGAAACGGAGGACACACTATGCATAAAAATAGAATTGATAGACTTATAAATAAAATGGAAGAAGCAAAACTTCACCACATGATAATCTCAGACCCCTACGCAATATTTTATCTCCTTGACAGGATGATAGAACCAGGCGAAAGAGCCCTTGCCCTTTACATCCACAAGGACGGAGACATAAAACTCCTCATCAACGAGCTTTTCCCTCAAGAAGAAGAGGCAGGCGTAGACTTTATTTGGTACAACGACATAGAAGATGGAATCGAAAAACTTTCCAAGTTTATAAAAGACGATGAAGTCATAGGAATTGACAAGTTTTGGTCAGCCAAGTTCCTTCTAAGACTTCAAGAAATCTTCCCAGATAAGAAATATGTAAATGGATCCACAATAGTTGACGGCGTTAGAAGAATTAAAGATAAAGAAGAAAAACAACTAATGCGTGAATCCTCAGCCATCAACGATGCGGTAATGGAAGACCTCATCCCTTGGGTTGTTAAGGGCCTAAGCGAAAAAGAACTTTCCCAAAAGCTTAAGGAAATCTACAAGGCTCACGGAGTTGAAGAAGTATCCTTCGAACCAATCACAGCCTATGGAAGATCAGCAGCAGACCCCCACCACTCCACAGACAACACAAAGGGCAAGCTAGGCGACTGCGTAGTCCTTGACATTGGAGGAATGTACAAAAATTACGCATCAGACATGACACGTACAGTATTTATTGGCGAAGTAAGCGACAGGGCAAGAGAAATTTATGAAATAGTAAAAGAAGCAAACCTAAGAGGAATCGCCGCAGCAAAGCCAGGCAACAAAATGTCAGATGTAGACAAGGCAGCAAGATCCTATATAGAAGAAAAAGGCTACGGCAAATACTTCACCCACAGAACAGGCCACTCCATAGGGCTAGAAACCCACGAAGAAGGCGACGTATCATCAGTAAACGACAGCATAATAGAAGTAGGACAAATCTTCTCCGTAGAACCAGGCATCTACCTATTAGAAGAAGGAATAGGAGTTAGGATAGAAGATTTAGTATTAATAACAGAAGATGGGTGTGAAGTTCTTAATAAAGTTTCAAAAGACTTGAGAGTAGTGCCGATAGAGTAAAAATTTTTGTAAAATTCTATTAAAAGCTGACGCTTTTATAATCTTTCTAAGGAGGGGGAGCCAGGGGCGGGCGAGGCCCCTGACCCCCTCCTTAAACCTCCCCCCTGACCCCATCGCCCTGGCAGGGGCCCGACCCAATAATACGCAAAAAGCTCTCCGACTAAAAATTTCAAACTCGCTTCGCTCAAACAGTGAAATTTTCTTAACGTCTCCGAACTTTTTGCTTACTGCCTTATAAGTCTTCAGCATATTGGCAAACTTTACGAACTCATAAGACTTCAACAAGCTGGGACACTCCCGTAAGCTCACAATTGAATAAAAACATATAAAAAGAAGAAGCTTAGTCCTATTTGACTAAGCTTCTTTTGATTAAAAAGTTTATTAAGGTTTTTAGGTTTAGGTATGCAATTCAGCATAGATTTGAAACAATGTAGAGGTAAAACCACTAACTAATGGTTGAAAAACCCCGAAAGGCAAGACAGCCGTAAAAAATTCAACTGTTTGAGTTAAGCGATTAAGTATATATGTAATTGGAAGGAAATCTTATAAGATTGAGAAGTTTTCATATTTTAAATGCTTAAGCTTAACGAGTTTTGAATTTTAGGCTGTCTGCCGCTCGGGGTTGTAAGCAAAGGCCCCTGCCAGGTCGTTGGGGGTGGTCAGGGGAGGTTTGGAGGGGATAAGGGCGAATCGAAACGCCCTAAATCCCCTCCAAGAGAAGAATTAAAGCCTTAGGCTTTAGAAAGATTAATAAAGGCAACGTCTTTAAACTAACCTTCTTTTTATAAACTTTTTCAAATCTTCTTTTCTCATCTCTCCATTAGCAACTTTAAGTCCAATTTCAATAACTTCCTCATCCGTCCATTCTAATTCATATCCATTTTCCTTTAAAAGCATATATAGGACCAGGGTTCCTATTCTTTTGTTACCATCTATGAAGGAATGATTTTTTATTAATGAATGAGAAATACTAACTATCTTATCTAAATCATCAGGATAAAGTTCTCGATCTCCAAAAGTCTGTAGGGGACTATAGAGCGCAGACTCCAATAAATTTATGTCTCTTACTCCCTTACTGCCACCAGATTCTTTTATAAGCATCTCATGTAATCGAATTACAAACTCTATAGAAATTTTTTTCATTTTGCCAATTCCTTAAAAGCCTCAATATGCTCATGAACAAACCTTTCTGCATCTTCAAACATTCTATCTTCATCTAGCTTCTCTTCTTCCTTTAAAGAAACATTAAAAGGAATTGCTTTTTCTCTAATTGCTTGCCTTAGAAAAATATTTATTGCACTTGAAAGATTTAATCCCAATTCATTGAATAATTTTTCAGAATTTTCCTTAACATCATTATCTATTCTTACACTCACAGTTGTTTTTGACATAAAATCACCTCTTTAGAAAATTATATCAATTAATAGGACGATGTCAATACATTGTAATAAAAACCAAAGCTTTTACCCTATTTTTGCGCAAAAAAATAAAGAACCCATAAAGATTCTTTCCAGAGTTTTAACAATAAAACTCAACTCATTTCCCCATATTCTCCAAAGCCTTAGAAAGCTCTACAATAACTTCCTTTAGCTCCTCCATCTTCTTCTCCAACCTTACCAAGAGATAACAAGAGATGGCAATGGGAAAACCAATATTTGAAATGTTAGCTAATAAATCTTCCATCGTACTCAACCTTACTAAAGCTTACTCAAGCTTACTGAATAGGTGCTTCTTTTCTAGTAACAATCGCAGCCCCGTTGAAAGTCTTGACAAAGCCAACCTTCCCTTTCACAAGCCTATTACTAGTGATGTTATTAGACACGGCCTTCACATCATCTATCCCAACATTTTCATTAGGGTTAGAGATTGTAAGAGTCCAAGGCTTGCCACCTTCATCAACAAAACTCATTCTTAAAGTTCTCGTTTCCTTCATATAAAAATCTCCTTTCATAAAATACATAATAAGTGAAATCCAAAAATTTCACGCCAACAACTTACCAAGCAAAAGATTATAAATCTTAAGCTTCATTTGCTAAAACTTCTTCAGTGATTAAAGAAGAAGTAGAGAAGTTTCCTTCAACAAGAGGGTTAAGACCAGAAGAAAGACTATATAAGTTTTCTTTAGAAGCCTGAGGATTAATACCCTTGATGGAAACAGTTCTTCTCTTCATCACGCCAGAAGACTCGTCAGTAAAAACTGACTTAAGCATAAGTTTAGTTTCCTTAACTTTAACTGCCATTATTTTCACCTCCTACTATATACATAGAAAAAATTCCCAAAAGTTGCTAGGCTAAAATAAAAAAATTTTAAAAAAATTGAAAATTATAGAGAAGCCTTAAAAGCCCACCACTTTTTCCAATTATTCTCAGACATAGAGCGAGGACAAATCTTGTGGGAAGCATCATAATGCCTTACCACCCTCTCAAGAGGAATGTTATAAAGACCCATGAGATACCTAATAATCATCCTAGCATTCTCAAGAGCAGCCTCATAATTGCCATCCCTATTGATGCAGATCTCAACCCCAATAGAATTAGAATTAGTGATTCCATACCTGCCGTGACCATCGCCGCAGTGCCAAGAAGCATTAGCAGTCTCAACAGTCTCCACAACCCTTTTGTCATCCACAAAATAATGAGCAGAAGCCTGCCTGTTGCCACCATTAAAATACCTAAAGTGAGCAAGAGCATCAGCACCAGGATTAGGATTGCCAGTGTCGTGGACCACAATAAATCTCGGAGTCACATTCCCCGCCCTCTTCATAAAGTTATAGCGAATAAGTTTCTTTTCAATCAACATAAAAACACCTCCTTACAAATTATTATTAAGAATAAATTTACGCAGATTCGCAATGGCATTGCGCTTGAGATTAACCACAGTCCACCTAGAGATACCAAGAAAATCAGCAATCTCGCTGAGGCCCAGACGCTCATAAAAGAAAAGCCTAACCACTAGCGCCTGCCTTGGAGTAAGACTATCAAGAGCCTCCTTCAAGATACCCAGCCTCTCAGCCTCCAAAAAGTCCGACTCAATATCCACCCCAGCATCAAGAGAATCAAAAATAGAAAGACCCTCTTCATCAGGAGCATCATCATGAAGATCCCCCTTCACATTAGTGAGGTACTTGTAGGTATTAAGATAAAAATACATAAGCGATGACTTAACATACTTAAGAAAGGACCTCTTCCCATCAAAATCTTCAAGGCATTCCAAGACCATATAACGGCCGTCAGAATAAAGATCCTCAAACTCAGAATAAACTGGGCAATATCTCTTAATAGAAGACCTAATAAGAGGATCAAGCATAGATAAGATCTTTGCCCTCGCCCTCTCCTCGCCAACAAGAGCAGACCTCAGGACCCTGTCAAAATCCTCATAAGAATTTTTCTTCAAAGACTCAGGGCTCTTAGAAGACCCAGAGTCCCTGGACCCAATCCAAAGATCCCCCTCAAGATTATAAATTTCCTTCATGTCCCCCCTAGGACTTGTGACATTACTCATATTACTTCCTCCAATCCTATTATCATCTTCCCTCCTATCAAAAATCTCCATTAAGCTTACCTCCTTTTGTAAATTATTCTTAAAGATATTATAGAACTTCTGTTTTTATTTGTCAATCATTTGTTTAAACTTATTTTCTTCATAGAAAATATGGAAAAGAATCTTTTGAAAATTGTTGGAAAAGCTTCGCTTTTAAAGGTTTTTTGTAAAGCAGAGCTTTACTATTTATCTTATGGAGGGGACTTAGAGCGTTTCGATTCGCCCTTGTCCCCTCCATACCTCCCCTGAACACCCCCAACGACCTAGCAGGGGCTCAACCCATTAATACGCAAAAAGCTCTCCGACTAAAAATTTCAAACTCGCTTCGCTCAAACAGTGAAATTTTCTTAACGTCTCCGAACTTTTTGCTTACAACCTCATAACTATCTAACTTATTGGCAAACTTTATAACCTTATAAGACTTCAACAAGCTGGGTCACTCCGTTAGTTTACTGTTTAAGTATGAAGTTGTAATTCGTTATGTAGTCACAAAAAATTACAACTTTACATCTAATTCTTAAGTAATTGTTTTTTACAAAGTCATAAAAAAATATAACTTCACAAATAATTATGAAATAATAAAAAAAGAAGCCTAATCGATACAGACTAAGCTTCTATTGGTTTTAAACTTTATTCAATTTACTAAGTCTTGGTAAGTAACTTCAACATAAGTTAGATACAATGCAGAGGTAAAACCGTAGAATAAGTTTGAGAAACCCCGTAAGGCAAGACAGCCGTCAAAAAATTCAATGTATTTAAGTAATTTTTTTTGACCTATGGACTAAAAAAACTTAACAAATTAACCGTAAAGTAATCAAGTGCATATAATGAGCAAAAAAATTGGTTATGCGTTAAAAATTTTCAACTGTTTGAGCTCGAAGAGCGAGTTTTGAAAATTTAGCATGGCCGATTTTTTTGGACTCAACGTACGTGGGGTGAAGGGGGTGGTTTGGAGGGGCAAGGGGCCTCACGATGCCCCTAAGCCCCTCCAAGAGAACATCGTAAAGCTTGGCTTTACAAAAAGTTTATAAGGACGAAATCTTTTTATTAATTTTTTAAAAATACTTATTCATATCTTTTCTTTTAAGAAAAAAATAAAGCAGATCTTAATCTGCTTCACTCTTTATATCTCTCCAAGTTTCATAAAATATCTCTACAAATTCTTTTATTACTTTATTCTTCAACTCATCTTCTTCTATTATGAGTTTAAATGTTTCTTCTAATTCTTTTGAATCTTTAATTTTAAAAGTATTTTCATCTATCTTTTCAAGTTCTATTTCAAACTTATCTTCGTCTTCAATGTTTTTTTGAGCGTCGTCTTTTGTTTCTTCTTTTAATTTTGTCTTCTTCTTATTTATATTATATGCCATATGGTACTCCTTCAGGGCATTTATTGCCTTCTCATCTTTGACGTGGTTGATGTTAAATAGAATTTCATAGTAAAGTTCATCTACCTTATTTTTATTCTCTTCTGAATTTTCCGAATCGTCTTTATCTGAAGATGTGAGATCTAAATAGAGGGCGAGATTTCCTTGAATCTTATGTAGCCACTCTATCCTCTCCCTAGTTACTATTTCTTTATAAGTTTGCTTCTTATTAAAATAAAAACCAGCAAAAACTCCATCGACCGTTATAAGGGCCGCCAATACTGGACCCATAAGACCAAAGGCCAAGTCCTCATTTTGTCCTAATAAAAATAATAAAATAAGACAAACTAAAATATTAAAGATTGAAATTATTTTTAACAATAAAAAATTCTTTTTGTAGGACTTTTCTTCTTGATCATGACGAGTTTCATTTTCCTTAAGATATTTTGCAATATTCTTCCACTCTTCCTTACTAATAAGAAATTTGTAATTTTCCTTTTCAACCATACTACCACCTCTTGCCACAATTTTACTAGAAAAAACTTTTATGTACAAAAAGAAAAACCCAAGAGTTTCCTCTCAGGTTTTATCTTTAAAGATTAGTTAGATATAACTAATTAAGCTTCTTTTGTTCCAGCTTTAGGTGCGAAATTATCAATAGCTGTTTGAAGAGTTGTTTTAGCTTGTTTCATTTCTTCAGTAGTTTTGTCTAATTTGCCTTCTGCTGTAGTGATAGCATTGTTAATAGCATCAATATCTGCTTGTTTTGCCCACTTTTCAGTTTTAGCTACTTCAGTACCATCTTCAGATGCTTTAACATCTTTAACTTTAGCTTTTGCTTCGTCAATTTTAGCTTGAAGATCTGCCTTAGCTTGAGCTTTTTCAGCTTCAGCTTTCTTTTCTGCAACTGCTTTTTTAACTTCAGCTAATTTATCAGCGTGAGCTTTGTAATCATTATCAAATTTAAATTGATCTGAATTTGAAAGTTTTGTTAAAGCAATATAATCTAGTTCTTTTTGAACATCTTTATAGTTTTCAGCAGTAACTTTGTTTGCTGGAGTTAGTTTTTCAACATCATTTAGATAAATTTGAAGAACAGTTTTTCCTTCTTTAATAGCAGGGAAACCTGCTTTGTTTAATCTAAAGTCATAACCCCAGTCTCTATTGTCATACTTCTTAAATTCAACTTTAAATTTAATGTTTTGACCTTTACTTAGTAAATCAGCATTTTCTTTGCTTACTTCAAATACTTTTGTAGTCTTAGCAAGTCCTGCATCCCAGTTAGCTTCTTCAATTTCAACTTCTACAGTGTAAGGATAAGCAGCATTATTAACCTTTGTAACAGTACCTACTACAGTATTAGCTTCAATACCTTGAACAACGTTTAAAACAGAACCTGATTTATCAAATAGGTCTCTTGTGTCTTTTGTATCATCAAGAATTGATACGATTTCGATGTCTCTAGCATCTTTGTTGTTAGCTGTGAATTGTAGGTAGTCACCCTTTGCTAAATCTTTGTATTGTTTAGCGTTAAAGATGTCTGCATCGCCAACATAAAGAAGAGTTTCGTTTCCGAATCTATCTTCAACTTGGATTTCATCGTTGTCAAAGATTTGAGCAACTTTAACTACAGGGAATGCTTTTTCATCGCTGTGGTCAAGAAGTCTGTCAATAACGTCTCCACGAGTTTCGATAACGTCAAGTAGGTCACCGTAGTTTAGTGGGAAGTTAGCTTTGTTAAGAACGTTGTCTCTGTCGTAAAGTTTTCCATCAGTATCTTCTAGAGTAGAAGAGAACTTAGAAGAAGAAGAGTTAATTACTCTGTATCTGTCTCCATCGTTGTCTTTAGACACTACGTTAAATACGATAACTTTAGCAGTGCTTCTTTCAGAATTGAAAGATTTTACAGCTGATTTGTGATCATCTGTGTCGAATCCTGCATAAACGTTAGGAATCTTATAGTCTTTTCCATAGTTGTGGAAACCGATTAATGAAAGTGCTTCATTAATGTCTTTAACTTCTTTCATAATGTTGTTGTATGGGTTAGCAACATAGATTTCAGTTTTGTCGTTAACTTTTAGGTTAGCTAGTTCGTTTCCATTAGCTTTGTGGAATTTGATATAGTCTGCTTTAGTCTTTGAACCGTTAAGAGTTACAGTAGCATATGCTCCGTCAACTTTCTTTTGGTCAAGATCTTTTAGAGATTCAATGTTCTTGTAGTAGTTTGTTTCTACTGTAGCGTCAGCAACGCCTTCCCAAATGTGGTTGTCAGTGTCAAGAAGTTCTCCTTCTTTGTCTGTTCTTGCAAGTACTTCTGGGTTACCAAGTTCGATAATGTGAGTTACTTCGTTCTTGTCGTTAGTAAGGATTCTTACTAGAGATCCTTTGTAAAGATCAAGGTTGTTAAGGCTGTTAACTTTAACGATTTGTTTTCTAACGTTAATACCATCAACGATTACTGTATCACCAGTGATAGTGTATTCTTTTTCGCTATCTTGGTTAAGAGTAAGTTTAGAGTTAGTTAAGTTAGAAACAATACCTCTTGTTTCGTTAGCTGGAACTCTCTTGAATTCTTTCATTGTGTAAAGAGCATTGTAAACCATAGTGAATGCATCTGCTCTGTTAGCTGCTTTGTTAGAATCAACAACGTTTACGTCATCAAGAATTCCTAGTTGAGCTGCCCATGTCATCCATGAAGTTGCCCATTTAGCGTTTTTAACCATGTCTGCTGTAAGGTCTTTTTTAGCAAGAACTACTAGCATTTTAGCTAATTCAGCGTAAGTTACGTCGTTTTCTGGCTTGAATGATCCATCAGGATATCCTGCTAGCATAGCGATTCCGTTAGCGTCAGATGGAACTGTAGTTCCTACTGAGATAACTCCGTTTGCCCAGTGCTTAACGTCTACGTCAGAGTAGATTTTCATTGAGCCTTGAAGTTGTTTTGCTAATTCTTCGTTACCATTAGCAAGTACAAGAAGTCTTGTAATTTCAGATCTCTTGATGTTTTTATCAAGACCTAGGTTTCCGTCTTCGTAGCCTTCAACAAGCTTTTTGTCTACAATGTATTGGATTTTATTATCTTTTCCAACTACTTTTTCGACTTTTTCTCCAGCTTCTGCTTTTTTAACTTCAGTTTTTTTAGTTTCCTCAGTTTTTTTAGCATCAGCTTTAGCTGTTTCGGCGAAGACACTTGTGAATGTTCCTAGTACCATAACTAGTGCTAGTACTAGAGAAATAATTTTCTTGTTCATTTGTCTTTCGACCTCCTTAAAAATTTTGTAGATTCTACAAAAGTCTCAAACTTTTGTCGCCGAGACTGAACTATCTCGGCTAAGAGGTCGACAAATAAATATCGCCTTTTGGTTTTATTTAATTGTCATGTTCCTCTTGTGTCTCTATTATACACTAGAATTTTGCTTTGTAAAATTACAATTACATTACATAAAGGAAATATGCGAAATTCTTTTGCAACATTCCCTCTTGTGATGGCTTGTATTTTATTTGGCTCTTTCTCGTGTTAATAGGGCGGTCTTTTTAGACCATATGTAGAATTATAACAAAAGGGTTACAGGATTGCAATTTTTTATTTTTTTCTTTTCTAATTTGATAAAGAAAGAAAATGGAAAGAAAAAGAGAGAGGGTTTCTTCTTTATATGATAGAAGAAATAAGAAGGTGTTTGTAAAGCCTAAGCTTTTAATTCTTATTTTATAGTATGAAGATTTCATCTTTAAAAACTCTTTTAAAAGCTTACGCTTTTATGATTGCTCTTGGAGGGGCTTAGGGGCATCGTGAGGCCCCTTGCCCCTCCAACCCACCCCCTTCACCCCACGTACGTTGAGTCCAAAAAAATCGGTCATGCTAAATTTTCAAAACTCACTCGCTTCGCGAGCTCAAACAGTTGAAAATTTTAAACGCATAACCAATTTTTTTGCTCATTTGATGCACTCGATCAGCTCACCGCTAAAAACGAAGTTATAATTTCTTATGAAGTTATGAAACTTTATAACGTCATATCTAATTTTAAAGTTGTAGTTCCTTACAAAGTCATGAAAGTTTACAAACTCATAAATAATTACAAAGTTATAAAAAGAAGAAGCTTAATCAATACTGACTAAGCTTCTTTTGATGTGCAAGTTTTTAATTGTTGTTAGGTTTGTTTATGTAACTCAGAATAGATTTGAAACTCTGTAAAGGTAAAACCACGAACTAAGGTTGAAGAACCCCGTAAGGCAAGACAGCCGTTAAAAAATTCAACTGTTTGAGTTAAGCGATTAAGTGCATAAGTAATTAAGATGTTAGATCATTTGATTGATAAGTTTTTTAATTAAAAAAATGTAAGCTTAACGAGTTTTGAATTTTAGGCTGTCTGCCGCTCGGGGTTGTTGGCAAAGGCCCCTGCCAGGTCGTTGGGGGTGTTCAGGGGAGGTTTGGAGGGGACAAGGGCGAATCGAAACGCCCTAAATCCCCTCCAAGAGAAGAATTAAAGCCTTAGGCTTTAGATTTCCCCTTGACAATATGTCTTATACGCCATATTATATTTGTATAAGAGGTATACCAGTATGTATGAAATTATATTTTATAATAAGGAAGATGGCAAAGTTCCTGTTGAAGAATTTTTAGATTCTTTAAGCCCTAAATTATTGGCGAAAACTTTAAAAGATATCGATCTATTGGAAAAGTTTGGGAATAATCTTAGAGAACCTTTTTCAAAGAAGTTAAGTGATGGTATTTTTGAATTAAGAACAAAACAATCTAGTGACATAACTAGGATCTTTTATTTTTTTATTTTTGATAAAAGAATAGTTTTAACCAATGGTTTTGTTAAAAAGAGTAATAAAACTCCAAGATCTGAAATTGAACTTGCTATTAAATATAAAAAAGATTTTGAAAGGAGATTTTTATGAGAACTTACAATGATTACAAAAAGGAAATTTTAAAAAATGATGAAATTAAGTCAGAATATGATGCACTTGCTCCAGAATACGACATTATAGAAGCCATGATTATAGCTCGTAAGAATCTTAATATAACACAAAAGGACTTGTCCGAAAAAACTGGGATTAATCAAGCAGACATCAGTAGAATTGAAAATGGTACAAGAAATCCAAGCCTAAAAATGTTAAAAAAACTAGCAAGTGGACTTGGAATGCAATTGAAACTTGAATTTAAAGATTAATTTTTATTTTAAATTTTTATATTATATCAAAAAAGCTACGCTTTTGTTTTCATTTGCGAAAACAGCGTAGCTTTTTTTTATTTGGCAAGTTCTTTAAAGGATTTGTCATACTTATCCATAAGCTCATCTGCTATATTGTCTAAGTTTTTATAAGCTTCGCTTTTATATGTCTTATAAAGATTTAATATTTAAGAAGTTTTTGTAAAGCTAAGCTTTACAAAACTATTTAAAGATGAAATCTTTCTAATGAGCTTTTCTAATAAATTATAGAAGAATTGAAGCCTTAAGCTTTAGAAATATTTTCTAACCGTGTCGATTCACACACTGTTAATTTTTGAATTATTAAAATCTTAGGTTTTATAATAATTCTTTCCACCCTTTTCTTTCAAGAAAAAATAAAAATTCTATTTTTGCATTAATTTTTGAAACTCTTCTTTTAAAGAAACCTTTGTCTTTATCCCTAGTTCCCCAAAGACCTCATCTAACTTTTCATAAAGTTCTAAAAAGTTTTCATAGGAGATGTTGTTGCCCATGTGACCTATTCTAAATACTTTTTCGAAGATGTCCCCTGCTCCTTTAGAGATTAGGATTCCTTTTTTTCTCAAGGCTCCGATGATGTCTTCTGCTATGAAGCCTTCTGGTACTATGACTGCTGTTAGTGTGTTGGATCTTGAGTCCTTTGCATAGAGTTCGAAGCCTGCTTTTTCAAAGATTTCTCTTGTGACTTCTGCGTATTTTTTGTGTAGGGCTAGTGAGTCTTTTTCAAATAATAAGTCTAGGGCTAGGTCTAGGGCGTAGGTTAAGTTTTCGTTCATTGTGTATGGGAAGGCGAAGCCGTCGGAGTAGGCGTAGTAGTTTTCAAAGTTCATATAATATGAAGGAACTGGTTTTTTTCTATCTCTTATTGCCTGCTTGGCCCTCTCTGAAATGGTCACTAGGGTTAGGCCTGTTGGTGCTGAGATACATTTTTGGCTTCCACCTAGAGCGATGTCCACTTTGTAGTCGTCGAAGTCAAATTCTTCTCCCCCCATGCCTGATACTGTGTCTACTATTGTTAGGATTCCGTAGGAGTTTAGGAGCTTGCATATTGTCTTGACGTCGTTGGTGATGCCTGATGGTGTTTCGCAGTGGACCATGGTTGCTACTTTGAAGTCGTGGTCTTTTTCTAGGAAGTTTTTAAGTTTTTCTATGTCGAAGCCTCTTCTGAAGTCGTCTTCGTATATGTAGGGCACTCCTTCATAGTATTTTACAAAGTCTGCAAAACCTGCTCCAAAGACTCCGTTGTTAAGGACTAGGACTCTGTCTCCTTTTTCTACTAGGTTTATGATGGCACCTTCTAGTCCTATCATTCCTTCGCCAAGCATGATGAAGGATGTGGCTTCTGTCTTTAGGAGTTTGGATATTTTCTTTTCTACTTGTCTATGTTTCTTTTCGTATTCTGGGTCTATGTCTGGGTTGGTAAGGGACTTGCCCATTACTTCCATTACTCTTGGGTCGATTGATGTTGGGCCTGCGCAAAGTATTTTCATTTTCTACCTCTCTTTGTAATTTTTAAAATGTTTCCTTTGTAAATTATATTATATAGGATAAAAAAAACAAGCTGCCTTGCGACAGCTTGCTCTTTTATCTTATCTTTAATCTTTTTAAATCTTTTTTATTTAGTTTTTAAAGAGTGGTGAGACTCTTTTGTAGACTAACATCATCACTGCTGATGTTGTGAATCCTTTTATTAGGTTAAAAGGTAGGACTGAGTAGATCATCATTGTGAATAGGCCTGTGATTTTTGATGTGATTGCTGCGCCCATTCCAATGATTGCTTCCATTGGCATTACTTTGCCGTATAGTGGGAATACTACGAAGTAGTTGGAGATCATTGCAAGTATTGTCATGGCAAGGACTCCTATTGTCAAGGAGACTATTGCTCCCTTGTATGTCTTGTGTCTTCTATAGAAGTAGGCTGACACGAAGGCAAAGGTTGATGAGATGATGAAGTTGGATAGTTCGCCAACTCCTGCTGTCATTGTGCCCTTAAAGATTATGTGCATTATGTTTTTTAGGGCTGCGATTATGATTCCGTAGGCTGGTCCCATTGTGAAGGCCCCCATTAGTACTGGTAGGTCTGAGATGTCTAGCTTCATAAAGGGTGGTGCTACAAAGGTAAGTGGTAGTTGAAAATACATTAGTATAAAACCAATTACTGATAGCATTCCTATTTTTGTCATGTCTTTTGTTCTTATCATTGAACTTGAATTTACTTTATTCATTTTACCTCCTGTTGGGGCATAAAAAAACCCCGAACCTTCGGGGCGTGAAAGTTTAAATCATTCTCTCATCCAGACTTTACTGTCGGTATTGGAATTGCACCAATTCGGCTTGCGCTCGCGGACTTTACCGCCGGTTGGGATTTGCACCCTTCCCTGAAGATTTAAAATATTTATTTATTTCTTGTTTTTATTATATCACTCGTTAAATTTTTTTCAAGCTTTATGTGGAGTTAATTTGTATTAAATAGATGAAAGCTTTCTTTAAAAACATATTAAAAAAGTTTTTTCATAATAAAAAATATTTTTATTTTTAGTTTTTTTAAGGAGGGGGTTAAGGGGCATTGCGAGGCCCCTTGCTTGTGCCTGGTGGTATCCCCCTCCTTAAACCACCCCCTTTGAACCCCAAGCGCTGAAAGTCCAAAAAAATCGGTCATGCTAAAAATAGAAGAACACAAATTGTCGCAAGCTCCAATTTGCGAACTGACCTACCAGCAATTTGCTTTCGCAAATTGGGTTAGGTCATGTCAACTCACTTCGTTCAAACAGTGAAATTTTTTTAACGTCTCCGAACTTTTTACTTACTAACTTATTAGCTTGTGGGATATTAGCAAAGGCTACGACCTTGTAAGATTTCAACAAGCTGGAGCACTCCCTATAATTCATAACTAATAAAGGATTGTAAAAAAATAAAGCTTAATCAATAAAAGATTAAGCTTATTTATCAAGAGTTTTCTTATTTTTATTATTGTCCTTTCCCTTGGGCTTGTGGTTGTTGACCAACTACTACTTGCCCGCCTGCATCATTTACCCTTTGGGTTGCTGAGTTATAAACTATAACTGGCATACCCGTAAAGGTTTGTGGAAATAGGTTTTTCATAACTGGAACTGGTATGTTTACGCAGCCATGTGACCCACCTGACTTGTAGATGTTTCCGCCAAAGGTCGATCTCCATGATGCATCGTGAAGTCCCACTCCCGACCAGTTGATTGGTGCCCAGTAGGAAACTTTTGAACGGTAAGTTTCTCCTGTTAGGTACCTATCTCTTTCACGAGACCAAATCCTGTCAGTCCCTGTTGGAGTTCCGTTGCCCTTAGTTGGATTACCTGTTACAACATTGGTTTCAAGTTGTAAGGCTCCGTCCTTGTAGTACCAAAGTTTTTGTCTTGCAAGGTCTACTTCTATGTAGGTCTTGCCCACGTCGTCAACTTTTCTTGATACTGCGTCTTGCCTGTAGGCTGGTTTAATTGTAACTGGCTCTTCTTTAGCAAGGGCTTCTTTTATTTTTTCTCTTGTAGCCTTCCTATCTGTTAGCCAACCGTAGATGCCTCCGTCAACTTTCATGAGGCCAAGTCCTGTTGAGTTGAAGATTCTGCTTGTCCTATAAGTGTCGTACTTGGCAGCAAGTCTTTCTACAAAGTGTTTTAGTTTCTCTTCGTCAAGGGCAAGGGTCCCATCATCAGCCTTTGAGTAGATGGCAATTATGTCTTGACCTGTAACCTCTTCCTTTCTGTCGTCAAAGTCAAAAATTATTTTTTTCTTGTAGACGTCTTTATAAGAAGCAAGTTGATTTTTTATATATTCTGAATCCTTAGTGATCTTTGGTTCTTGGTATAGACTTTCTTCTGCAAGGTCAAGTTTTTCCTTCAAGTCTCCAAAGTGACCTAGGATGGAATTTTTAAATTCATCCATCTTTATAAAGTTGCCATGGATTTCGTCTTGAATTTTAAATTCTCCATTTTCATAGATGACTTTTGCATCTTGTGAGTGGTCCTTTTGTCCCATTACTGGTTTAAGCTTTTTTATTTTTTCATCTAAGGCTTCTGCATCAAACTTTAGGTCACGGTCAACCTTGTAGTGCTTTGGCACAAGAGATGCCACTGGCCAGTAGAAGGCTGTCTGGTCTATAGATTCACTTCCTATAGAGTCAACATATCCAAAGTCCTTGGCAGCGATCTTGTCATTTAAGTTCTTGTCCTTGGAGATGATTTCAAGTTCAAAGTTTCTTGAAAGGTCCTCGTAGGTCTTTTTGAGTTCAGATTTTTTTACAAGCCCAAAGTCTCTTCCATTGATGTAGGTCCTTGGCATGTACCTGTTAGTGAAGAAGAAAAGTCCTCCTATGTATATAGAAATTATTAAAATTAGTAGTAGTCCAAAAATTATTTTAAAAGTTTTTTTCATAAGTCCTCCCTCACATATTATACTCGATAAAATTTCTTTTTTTGTATGAATTTGTAAATGTAAAATAATTGTAAATATTTTTTGCTTTGATTCTTTCTTTTATATTATGTTTGGACGTTATAGTTTAATAGTTAATATAATTTCTTAAAAAAAGGACACAAAAAAACACACAAGCTAACTTGTGTGTTTAATGTTGGTGCGGGAAAGAGGACTTGAACCCCCACTCCGTTGGAACTAGATCCTAAGTCTAGCGCGTCTGCCAATTCCGCCATTCCCGCATGAAGTTTTAACAACAAAACTTATTATACGCACTTTTTAATATCTTGTCAATACTTTTTAAAAAGTTTTTAAAATATTTTTTTGAGGAATTTTTCTCCCTCTCTCAAGTGCTTCTTTATTATAACAGTTGAATTTAAAAAAAGCTACAGAAATTTACAATTTTTTATTTTTATTTTTTTCTGTAAATGCTTAGTTAATTTACTTTTTTATTTCCTTTTAGATTTTACTGTACTATAATATGGTATTAATAAGAAGATTTTTGACTTCTTATTAAATTTGTCCCAGGAGGACATAAGGAGGAATAAAGATGAAATTAGGTATTATTGGAGCTGGAGCTGTTGGCGAAATCGTTGCATACACTTCTGCCATGAGAGGTATTGCATCTGACATTATTATTAATGATGTCATAAAAGAAAAAGCAATCTCTCAAGCCATTGACTTAAATGATGGAAGACTTTTCTATCCAAAGGATGTTAAGTTTAGAGCTGGCGAGTATGAAGACATGGGCGACCGTGATGTCGTTGTAATTTGCTCTGGCAAGATCCCTGAAGAAGATAGACTAAATGAGCTTGAGTTAAACAAGAAAGAAATTGCAAGCTACGTAAGAAAAATTGTTGACGCTGGCTTCAAAGGAATTTTTGTCGTTGTAACAAACCCTGTAGACATTATTACTTATGAAGTTTATAAAGTTTCTGGCTTTGATGACTCAAGAGTTATTGGTTCAGGAACATTTTTGGACTCTGCAAGACTACAAGTTGTAATTGCAAATAAGCTTGGTATTTCTCCAAAGTCTGTCAACGCAACTGTACTTGGCGAACATGGTGAAAGTCAATTCGTTCCTTGGTCACAAGTTATGATTGATTCTATGACTCTTGATAAGTATAAGGAAACTCACCCAGAACTATTTAAGGACTTTGACAAGGACCAAATCGAAGATGACACTCGTCGTCGTGGCTGGGATATTTTCAAGGGCAAGGGCTCAACTCAATACGGCATTGGCAACACTGTTAACAATATCATCCAAGCAATTGCCAATGACGAAAAAATTGTGCTAAAGGCTTCTTGTTTAATGGAAGGACACTACGGACTTAATGACTTATACATCTCAACTCCAATTAGGGTTGGCAAAGATGGTATAGAAGAAAAGTTTGAGCTTGACTTAACAGAAGAAGAATTGGGTAGACTTAAAAAGACAGCTGGCGTAATCAAGGATCATATTGCAAAGTTAGACCTATAAGATTATAAAATTAGAAAGAGTTGATTTTTTGAAAATCAAAGAAAAGTTTAGACAGTTTATGGTGGGCAGGTATGGTCAAGATCAATTGGGCAGGTTCATCACTTCCCTAGCTCTTGTCCTCTTGATAATTAATCTCTTCGTAAAGAAGGCAAGCCTACCAACTGTTGCCCTTGTACTTATAATTTATTCCTATTACAGGATCTTCTCTCGTGACATCAACGCAAGGTACAGAGAAAATCAAAAATTCTTAGACAGCGTTGAGCCACTTAGGAGGAAGGTATTCACTTCCAAGACTAGGTACGAAAATAGGAAGACTTACAAGTACATCAAGTGCCCTTCATGCAAGTTAAAGATGAAAGTCCCAAGAGGCAAGGGCAAAATAAGAGTCACATGCAAGTCATGTGGCAACAAGTTCATAATTAATTCTTAAAAGTTCCCTTAGGGGGACTTTTTTTTGTATTAAAAAATCCCCTCGATAAAAAGGGGATTTCATTTTACATCTTTGATTTGCATTCTTTAAAATCTTCTATAGATTTTTCGATTAGGCTAGGATCTTCTATTAGATCATAGACTGTTGTAGCAATTATCTTTGCACCGTACTCAACACAGTCGTGTGCTTCTTTTTTCTTACCTAAGTCTAAAAATTCTTGAGAGTGGGAAGCTGTTCCTTCTGGAACAAAGGCTATCCTTGCACAGGATCCTGGAATTATATAAGTTACATTTCCAAAATCTGTTGAACCTGTCTTTTCTCTTGCTCCTTTTATTCTTGGAGCTCCAAGTTCCTCAGCATTTTTCATTATTAAATCATTTAAGATATAGGCAGGTATCTTTGATTCAAGTCTTCTGTCTTCTCTAATTTCATAAGTCGTTCCTGTCATTAGGGCTGCACCCTTTACAATATTATCAAACCTTTCCACTACTTCATCTAAATACTTTGAGTTGTAAGACCTAAGTGAGAAGTGACCTTCTGCTTCACTTGGAACAACATTTGCTGGTCCTGGAAGAGTTTGAACTGTGTAGTGCATCCTCGTATCTTCTTTCACGTGTTCTCTTAAAAATTCTACGCCTTGGAAGGTTAGAAGAAGAGCATCAAAAGCTGATCTACCTGCTTCTGGTTTAAGGGCTGCGTGAGATGATTTGCCAAAAAATTTTACAAATCTTGATGACAGTGCCATAGACTTAACATCAACTTGAGTTGCTGGTCCGCCATGCATCATAAGGGCTATGTCAATATCTTTTAAGTAACCCTCTTTAAGCATAATCATTTTTCCCCCACCGCCTTCTTCAGCAGGTGTTCCATAAACAATTAGGTTAAAGGGAAGGTCTTTCACTGCATTTTTTACTGCTATGGCAGCTCCTATTATTGATGGGCCTTGCATTTGATGGCCGCAACCATGACCCATAGGAAGTGCATCATACTCGCATAAGAGTCCTATGTTGTACTTGGCATTTCCATTAGAATACTTCGCTCGAAAGGCAGTGTCTAGACTTCCTAAGCCTCTCTCAACTTCAAAGCCATTTTCTTCAAGATAGTCTTCTAAGACTTTGCTTGCAAAGTGTTCTTTAAAGCAAAGTTCTGGGTGCTCAAAGATCTCATCTGACATTTCAAATAATTTATTTTTTATTTTATCAATTTCCTTTATAATTACGTCTTTCATTTTTCTCCTTTTAATATTTTTTTAAAAGTTAATAACTTGAGCCCCAATCATCATAATTGAACCAACTAGGATCCAAATTCCAAATAGTTTCCCCATGAACATCATCCATTTGTCATAAGGTATGTCTGTTGCTCCCAAGATTCCCATTAGGGCTGTTGAAGTTGGTAGGATATAGTTGCAAAATCCATCTCCAAAGTTAAAAGCTAAAACTGCAGTCTGTCTTGTAAGTCCAATAGTATCAGCTAGAGGAGCAAATATTGGCATAATTGCAGCTGCTTGTCCACTTCCAGAAGTTATAAACATATTAACTATTAAGTTTATGATAAACATCATTGGTCCCTTTAAAAATTGAGGGAAGAAGTTAAGCCATCCTGACATAGCGTGGATACTTGTGTCCATTATGTTACCAGCATCTAATACTCCTGAAACAGTTCTTGCAAGTCCAATTATTAGGGCTGCCCCTACCATTTTTTTAGCACCTTCAACAAAATATTTTGCAATTTGTGATGGTGTAAATCCAGCAGCAAAACCTGCTACTATTGATAACCAAATAAATACAACTGCTGTTTCTTCCAATTTCCATTTTAATTTTACTCCACCATAAACAATAAGTCCAAGTGCAGCAAATAGCGAAATTATAACTGCCCATTTTCTTGCATCCATTGGAGCGTTAAACTCATCGTGAGAGTCTACATCCTTAACTCTAAGCTTATCAAGTTCATGCATAGGACTTAGTTCAGGATTCTTTTTAATATTTAGGGCATACTTAACTAAGTACAAGTTTGTAACAATATAGAAAACTATAAAGCAAACAACTCTGTAGGAAAGACCTGAGTATGGTGCTAATCCTGCAATTTCTTGAGCAACTATTGTTGTATTAACGTTTAAAGTTCCTGTTGAGAATCCTACAGCTCCACCAAGCAATATAATTGAAGCACCTATTATTGAGTCGAATCCCATTGCTAATGCAATCATAACCATAATTGGAGCAAATCCTATGAAGGTATTTACGCCTTGAGTTGTACATATAAGCCCAAAAATAAGAGTTAGTATTGGAATAAAAAGATATTCCTTGCTCTTTGTCTTTTTAGAAACAGCTCCTATTAGCGATTGCAAAGCTCCACTCATTGTAATTACGTGGAAGGAAGCTCCTGAGAATAAAATTACAAATATTAAAGTTGCTGTATCCTTAAAGCCTTCTAAACTAATGTTAAATATTTTCAAAGGATTTACTGGCGTCTTGTCAATATAATGAAAACTTTCTGGATCAATTACCTTAACACCCTGAGCGTTTTCAATTCTCTCATAAGCTCCAGCTGGTATAATCCAAGTTAGAGCAACTGCACATAAAATAATAATCATAAGGATTACTAAAGTATGTGGAACCTTTTTCTTTTTTACTTTTTCCATAAAACACCTCTTTTTTAATTACACAATCTTCTAACATTTTTGATATAAAAGTTTTTGAGTAAACATTTTCATATCTATATTTAAATTTTAGCATTCTTGACTTTAACACAGCAAATACTTAAATTACTATATCCTATATATGATTTATGATATAATATCTTTGGTGATATAAGTGCTAGACCATAAAAATATTTTAATTATAACAACAATAAAAGAGTGCGAAAGTATAAGTAGAGCATCACAAAAACTTTTTACTGCTCAACCAAATCTAAGTAGAACTTTAAAAAGAATTGAAGAAAATATTGGCTTTGTAATCTTTGACAGATCAAAATCTCCCCTAGCTTTGACTCAAGAAGGCAAAATACTTTTTGATTACATAGATAAGTTCCAAGACTTAGAAATGGAAATGCTAAAAGAAATAAACGAATCCAAAAGTTCAAATAATTCATACATTAGGATAGGTTCTTTGACTTTTATGTCTCAATACATAATTCCAAACATTGTACCTAGGTTAATAGAAGTTTATCCAAACTTGGAGTTGAGTCTTACTAAATATGATTCCACTTCTTTCGAAGATGCCTTATTAAGAGATGAGATTGATTTATTTATAACTAACAGAAATATAAATAACAAGAACTTACAATCTGTGCACGTTTTAAACGACAAAATTTATTTAATGGTTCCCAAGTCTATTTATAAAGATGATAAAAATTCTTTAGAGGAATACTCAAAGGAAACCTTCTTCTTGTTAAATCGTGAAAAAAATCTAAGGAAGTCCGTAGAGGACATCTTTAAAGCCAAGAACTTCTACCCTGAGAATATTAAAATTACATCCACTATAATGAATTCTGTAAGCTTGGTTAGGGCCAATAAGGGTGTAACTTTTATTTATGAATCAGCTCTTAAAATGATTAATTCAACTTCTTATTGTGAATTTCTAGAAGTTGATGGTGACTTTTCAGCAATCACTGTCGTCTATAAAAATCCAAAGATAGAAGAGTTTGCTTGCAAGCTTTCTTCAATAATAAAAGAGTATGTCTCAAAAAAAGTTATCTTTTAATTGCGAAATAAAAATTCATAATTAATTCTTAAAAGTTCCCTTAGGGGGACTTTTTTATTTTCTCTTATTCTTAAGCTTTTTGTAAGTTTTTAATTTTTTATTAGTGTTATAATTAACTAAAGGAGTGATTGCATGAAGAAGAAGTTTTTATTTATCCTATCTTTTCTTTTACTCTTCACCAGTGTCTACGCTAGTGAAAGGAAAAAGATGACTCTTGTCATCAATAACATCGTCTTCGAGAAGGATTTCGTTGTTAAGAATGACAGGATTCACATTCCCCTTAGGCTTGTCTCTGAAAACCTAGGAGCTGATGTTATTTGGAAGGGCGACACAAGGCAGGTGGAAATTATTAACAAGGGAAAGAAGATTGTCTTCTACATTGACTCTAAGGAGTACAGGATTGATGACATGGTCTTTACAATTGACTCGCCAACTTTTATCTTAAATGACACTGCTTATGTGCCTACTAGGGCTCTTGCCAATGCAATGGATTCCAAGCTTGAATGGAACGAAAAAGAATTTTACTGCAGCATCAATAATGGCTATGAGAGAGATGCCACTCGAGACCCTGACCCTCTTAAGGACGGCAAGGATCTTGCTCTTATTAATAAGATAAGAAAGGTCACTGACCTGGGCGACTACTTAAGGGATGGTGTCATGAGGGTGGAAGAAGTTCAAGACGGCAAAGTCTATGAATTATTTTTAAAGGACTATGAAAAGAAAAATTTATCTATGAGGTTCATCTTTGATAAGAATAATAATTTAAAGTTTTATAAGTTTGACTACTTCCCTAACGAAAAGTATCCCTTCTTGGAAAAGCATTTGAATGAGAAGGAGTCAAGAAAAGTTGCTCGTGAATTTATGAATCTTGTGGGAAACAAGAAGAGATTTTTAAAAGCTAAGGAACTTAGCAAGGACCAAAGGGATTACCTTCCAGACCCTGGCACTTATATCTTCTACACTAAATCTGGTGAAGTCAATGTAGATGCAAGTGGCGGTTTCGTTTACGCTTATAGCAAGAATTAATGTTACAGAATTATTAAAATTTTTAAAATGATTCTCTATTTTACTCACTTTAATTGATTTATCAATTAATTTATGTATAATAAGGTTAACTTATATTTTAGGAGGAAAATTATAATGAACAAGAAATTAACATCACTATCTCTAGCTGGAGTAATGCTACTATCTACTGCTAGCCCAGTTTTCGCTGAAGCTGAAAATGCTATGAAAGAAGCTAAAGAAACATCTAAGGTTGAACAATTAGCTAAAGACGCTAAGGAAGCTGGAAAAGAAGTAGCTAAAGATGCTAAAGAAAAAATGACTGAAGCTAAAGAAAAAGCTGAAGAAAAAATGACTGAAGCTAAAAAAGATGCTAAAGTAGTTAAAGAAGAAGTTAAGAAAGACGTTAAAGAAGTTAAAGAAGAAGTTAAAAAAGAAGTAAAAGAAGTTAAAACTGTTGACGTTAAGGCTACTACTCAAAAGGTTAAACTTGACGGAAAAGACGTTGTTATCTACGGATACAACATCGATGGTTACAACTACTTCAAACTTAGAGACTTAGCTGCAGTTCTTAAAGACTCTAAGGCTAAATTTGGTGTTGAATACAAGGATGCTCTTGTAACTTTAACTAAGGGTGCTGACTACAAGGTTGCTGAAACTGACCAAAAAGAAGTAAAGGCTATGTCTAAGGGTATGCTTACTAACGACAAGGTAATGGTTGGCGACAAGGCTCTTACAGCTACTGCTTACAAGGTTGATGACAGCAATTACTACAAGTTAAGAGATCTCGGCGAAGCTCTTGGATTCGGCGTTGACTTTGACAAGGCTACTAACACTGTTCTATTAATGTCTGAAAAAGAAGTTAAAGAAGAAAAAGTTGCTCCTAAGTTAGAAGAACTTAAAGAAGCTGTTAAAAAAGAACTTGTTAACGAAAAAGAAGTTCGTGAATCTGAAGCTTACAAGAAAGCTGACGACAAAGTAAAATCTAACTTTGAAAATGCTGTTGCAGCTGCAAAATCTCTACTAGCTGATGAAAAAGCAACTGCTGAACAATTCACAAATGAACTTAAGGCACTTGTTGAAGCTAAAGAACAACTTGGTTTCAAGGCTGACGTTAAAGTAGAAGAAAAGAAAGAAGCTAAAGAAGCTAAAAAAGAAATGGAAAAAGACGTTAAAGAAGCTAAAAAAGAAATGAAGAAAGACGTCAAAGAAGCTAAAGAAGAAGTTAAAGAAACTGCTAAAGAAGCAAAATAATTTAACTTAAATTAAAAGACCATGGAAACAAAAATCCATGGTCTTATTTTTTTACAATTTTTTATTTTATTAAATGCTGTAATCGTAGTTTAAAATCTTTGATCTTGCTTCACTTACGAAGTAAAGAGAGCCTGTGATTAATATCAAGTCTCCTTCTTGGTAAGACTTTTTGTAATAAGATAGGGCTTCATCAATTGTCATGACTTGACCCTTAAGTCCGTACTCACTTGCCTCGCGACTAAGTTCATCTGGGCTTGTTCCCCTCTTGTAGTCAAGATTTACAAAGACAACTTCATCTGTGTAGGAGGCAATTTCTTCTAGCATCTTCTTGTGTTCCTTGTCTGCAAGGATTGACATAATGAGGTGGAGTTTTTTGAATTTAAAATTGTCTAGGGACTCAACTAGTCTTTTGATTCCATCAAAGTTATGAGCTCCGTCAAGAATTATAAGTGGGTCTCTTGATACAATCTCCATCCTTCCCTTCCAAGTTGATCTTTTTATTCTCGCCTTGATGTCATCAAGAGAAATTTTTAAAATTCCCCTCTTATTTAAGAGGTAGAGGGCGTAAATTGCTCCAATAGCATTTTCAACTTGGTAGTCGCCAATTTGTGTGAGATGAAAGTCTTCTTCAACTTCATCTAATTTCACTTTGAAGTCAATTCCCCTTAGATCAGATTTTAAAATCTCGCTTGCAAGGTCCTTGGTGTAGAAGACTTCTGCAGACTTTTCTTTTGCTTCTTTCTCTATAACTCCAAGAATTTTTGGGTCCCTATTGGTTGTTACTACGAGTCCACCTTCTTGGATGATGCCAGCCTTAGCATCTGCAATTTCTTCTATGGTGTCGCCAAGATATTCCATGTGGTCCATGGAAATTGATGTGATAAGAGAAATTAATTTTTCACGACTTGTGAAGATGTTTGTGGAGTCTGCACGTCCACCCATGCCAACTTCAAGAATGGCAAGGTCCACCCCTTCCCTTTCAAAGTAGATGATTGCCATAATTGTCAAAAACTCAAAGAGGTTTAGGTCCCCATATTCTTCTACAATATCTTTTTCCCTTTCAATTATAAATTCACCAATTTCTGCAAAGTCAGCTTGAGAAATTTCTGCATCGCCAATTTTTATCCTGTCGCAGTAAGTTATGAGGTGGGGAGAAACAAAGGACCCCACCTTGTAGTCTTCTTTTAAGACATCTTTTATAAAGTTAACTGTTGATCCCTTGCCGTTGGTCCCAGCAACGTGGATAACTTTCAAGTTCTTGTGGGGTGACCCAAGCTTTTCTAAAAACTTTTTGATCCTCACATTGCCCTTGGACTTGAACTTGCCAATCCTGGATTCAATATTTTTTACAACTTCTTGGTATGTCATAGGTTCTTTTCTACCTTTGCAATTTGCACTTCAATTGTCTTTAGGATTTCTTCATACTTAGTAACTTTTTCTTTTTCTTCTTCAATAAGTTTTTCTGGCGCCTTAGAAACAAAACCTTCATTGGCAAGTTTCCCCTTGGCTCTCTTTAGTTCTCCTTCAGCTTCCTTCTTATCCTTTTGAAGTCTCTTTAGTTCCTTTTCAAAGTCCACAAGTTCCTTTAGTGGAAGTTGGATTTCTGCCTTGTCGAGAACTATAGAAATATTTTCTGAATTCTTTTTGCTTTCGTCATCTGTAATTTCTACAGAGTTTGAGTAGCCAAGATTTAGAAGAAGTCCCTTCATTTCTTCAAAGATTTCCTTAACTTCATCATCCTTAGTGTAAACGAGAGTGTTGGACTTCTTTGAATTTTCTATATTCATTTCGCTTCTTGCATTTCTTATTTCACGAATAGCATTTTCAATGTATTCTGTTGCCCTTTCTTCTTTTTCAAATACAAGGTCTTCCCTGTATTCTGGCCAAGCTGCAACAATAAGTGCTTCCTTCCTATTAGGTAGGGCTTGCCAAATTTCTTCTGTGATGTATGGCATAAATGGATGAAGAAGTTTTAAAATATTTTCTAATACATAAAGTAAAACTTTTACTGTGTTTGTTTTTTCTTCCACATCATCTGAATATAAAACTGGCTTTACAATTTCAATGTACCAGTCGCAGAAGTCGGACCAGATGAAGTCATAAATGTCATCTGCTGCAAGACCAATGTCGTACTTGTCAATTTTTTCTGTAATTGATTTTATAACTTTTTGTAGCTTTGAAATTATCCACTTGTCTTGGTAGTGAAGTTTATTTACATCAAAGTTGGAGTCTTCGATTTCGTCAGACATATTCATCATTAAAAATCTTGTTGCATTCCAAAGTTTGTTGGCAAAGTTTCTATTTGCTTCAACCCTCTTAATGTAAAATCTCATGTCGTTGCCTGGAGTGTTACCTGTTACAAGGGTAAATCTAAGAGCATCGGCACCGTAGTCTCTTATGATGTCAAGTGGGTCAATACCATTGCCAAGAGACTTAGACATCTTTCTTCCTTGGTCGTCTCTTACAAGTCCATTTAGGAATACATCTTTAAATGGAAGCTTGCCAGTTTGTTCTAGGGCAGAGAATACCATTCTAATTACCCAGAAGAAGATAATGTCGTAGCCTGTTACAAGTACATTTGTTGGATAGAAGTAGTCGTACTCTGGAGTTTTTTCTGGCCAACCAAGAGTTGAGAAAGGCCAAAGGGCTGATGAGAACCAAGTGTCAAGTGTGTCTTGGTCTTGTGTGTAAGTCTTGCCTTCATGCCCTTCTGTGTTTGATGGATCTTCTCTTGAAATTACAATTTCATCATCAGAGTCAGAGTACCAAACTGGAAGTCTGTGACCCCACCACAATTGTCTTGAGATGTTCCAGTCACGAATATTTTCTAGCCAGTTTTCGTAAATCTTTCCAAATCTTTCTGGAATGATATTTAAGTTGCCCTTCCTGTATTCTTCAAGAGCTGGCTTAGCAAGTGGTGCCATCTTAACGAACCATTGCTTAGAGATTAGTGGTTCAATAACTGTGTGACATCTTTCGCAGTGACCAACAGCATTGTGGTGGTGCTTCTTGCCAATGTAGAAGCCAAGCTTTTCAAAGTCTTCTATAATTTTCTTTCTAGCTTCGTATCTTTCCAAGCCTGCGTAGGCACCAGCATTTTCATTTAGGTAGCCCTTGCCGTCCATAATTATATTTTGACCAAGGTCGTGACGAGCTCCAACTTCAAAGTCGTTAGGGTCGTGAGATGGAGTAATCTTTACTGCACCAGAACCAAAGTCCATTTCAACATACTCATCAGCGATAATTGGGATTTTTTTGTTGCCCATTACTGGGATCATTACATACTCACCAACAAGGTCCTTGTATCTTTCGTCTTCAGGGTTTACTGCAATGGCAAGGTCTCCTGGGATAGTTTCAGGTCTTGTTGTTGCAATTTCAATTCCACCTTCCCTGTCTGCAAAGGGATACTTGAAGTACCAAATATTGCCATCACTTTCTTCGTGTTCAACTTCTGCATCAGAGATTGAAGTCTCACAAGATGGGCACCAGTTGATGATCCTGTTGCCACGATAGATAAGTCCCTTTTCATAAAGTTCTATAAAAACTTCTTCAACTGCGTGGGAAAGATTATCGTCAAGAGTGAAACTTTGTCTTGACCAGTCGCAAGATATTCCTAGCTTCTTAAGTTGGTTTACAATGTTGCCGCCGTATTCGTGAGTCCATTCCCAAGCGTGTTCTAAGAATTTTTCTCTTCCAATGTCTTCCTTGTTTATGCCTTGGTTTCTAAGTTTTTCAACAACCTTTGCTTCAGTGGAAATTGATGCGTGGTCAGTTCCTGGTAGCCAAAGTGCTGAGTAGCCCTGCATCCTCTTTGTCCTAATGAGAACATCTTGGATAGTGTTGTTAAGGGCGTGACCCATGTGAAGGTTGCCTGTTACGTTTGGAGGTGGCATTACAATTGAGTAAGGTTTTTTGTTTTCATCAACCTCTGCCCTAAAGTAATTATTTTCCATCCAATAGTCATAGATTTTCTCTTCAAAATCCTTTGGATCATAAGTTTTGTTTAACTCTTTCATTTTTCCTCCTCATAATTTATAATTTTTGAATTTTTGCATTTTTATAAAATAAAAAAATAAAAAAGCGTCCTCCATCCCTAAGGACGAAAGACGCGGTACCACCTTAATTTTTATTTTTCAATAAACTCTCTAAAATCTTTAACGAGATAAGTCGTCTCTGGCTACTAATTTCACCAAAGAAGCAAAAAAGCTACAATTGTAAAGTTTATAAAGACATCTCAGCAAATAGTCTCTCTCTAAATATAAATTTTTACAATCCTCTTTTTTATTGCTCTTTATTTTTTTGTGTAAATCTGTGTTGGACCATCGGCTCCACCGATGATCTCTGCATTAGGATGTTCCCTTTTTAGTTTTGCCTCATTCATCTTGTCTTGGATCCCTGGATAGGCAAAATATCCTCCAAGAAGAATTAGGGCAAGGACAATTATTATCTTCTTCATAAGCCACCTCCTAATTAATATAAAAGATACCACAAAAAATCTTTGAAATCAATAAAATCTTGATTATCTAGGGATAAAACCAACTTTTTTATAAACCTTTCTTAAGGTTTTATTTGCAAGATAGGATGCCTTTTCTGCTCCTTCCTTGTAAACTGATTCAAGATAAGCTTTGTCCTCCCTAATCTCTTTAAATCTTTCACGAAGTGGTCTTAGTCCTTCAACTACAACTTCGCCAAGATCTTCTTTGAATTCGCCGTAGCCAAGGTTTTCGTACTTCTTAACAATTTCTTCTGGGCTCATGCCAGAGAAGGAAGCGTGAATGTTGATCAAGTTCTTTAGGCCTGCTTGTTCGTCAGAATATCTAAACTCGCCAGAAGAATCTGTCACAGCTCTTTTGATTTTCTTTCTTGTGTCGTCTTCTGAGTCAAGAAGAAGGATGTAACCGTCCTTATTTGGGTCAGACTTAGACATCTTTGAAGATGGGTCTTTCAAAGACATAATTCTTGCCCCAACTTTTGGAGTTAAAATTTCTGGAATTGTAAAAGTTTCAGAATATCTTGAGTTAAATCTTTGTGCCAAGTCTCTTGTGATTTCAATGTGTTGCTTTTGGTCTTCGCCAACAGGTACAAAGGAAGATTGGTAAAGCAAAATGTCTGCTGCCATTAGGACTGGATAGTTAAGTAGGCCTGCTTGCACGTCAGTATACTTCTTTGCCTTGTCCTTAAATTGTGTCATCCTTTGAAGTTGTCCAAGACCTGTCATTGTGTTTAGGACCCAACCAAGTTCAGCGTGGGCTGGTACATGAGATTGGATGTAAATTATTGACTTCTTTGGGTCAAGACCTGCTGCAAGGTAAAGGGCAAGGACATCAAGTGTGTTCTTCCTAAGGTCCTTTGGCTCTTGTGCCACAGTGATGGCGTGCATATCAACTATACAATAGAGGCAGTTGTATTCATCTTGAAGGCCAATAAAGTTCTTTAAGGCCCCAATATAATTTCCAATAGTGAGGGAACCTGAAGGTTGGATCCCAGAGTAAACTATTTTTTTATCTTCCATTTTTATCTCTCTTTCTTTTTTCCAAATAAAATATAATAAAAATACTAATTATTTCAATGAAGGTCACGAGGATGCTTCCCTCTGGCCCATAAGTTTTGTCGTACAAGTTGTAATTTAAAATTTTAAAATTAAGTAGGCTGTCAAAACCACTAAAGCCGCTAACATTTAGTCCATAGATCATTGCCATGGAAAAGTTCCAGCCTGCGTGGACTCCAGAAGTCAACATAATATTATCTGAGTAGAACAACAATTTTGCAAAAAATAATCCCACCAAGATTGTGTTGAGGGTGGATAAAATTGTAACTCCCTCGTTGCCCAGGTGCAAAAGTCCAAAGAAGATTGAAGGAAATAGGATTGCGACCTTCCTTCCATATTTATCAAATAGGGCTCTTGTTAGGATTCCTCTTACCAAGACTTCCTCTGATGTGGATTGGATAAAGAAGGCAATGAAGTAGGCAAGAAAAATTAAGTTTAAATTGTTTAAGTTAATTCTCTCGTATCCAAAGACTCCCCTTCCCATGTCTAGCAAGACATAAATAGAAATTTGCAAAAACCCAAGGAAGAGTCCAAGGCCAATATTCTTTGCAAGTCCTTCTCTCTTGAAGAAGATGTAGTCAATTTTCTTTTTCAAAATAAATTTAACAAAGAAGATGGCTGCCAAGAGTTGTCCAGTAGTCCCCGTTAACATCACTAGGTTTGCATTTTTATAGTCGCTCTTAAAGTAGGTCTGCCCGTAAAAAATTAGGGACAGGGCAAGCATGATACCACCAGTGAAGATGGCAATAGTAATTAATAAAATAGCTAGCCTTAGTATAACTTTAAAAAAATTATTTGTCTTTTTCTTTTCCATGGTCTTATCTACTCTTAATGTCTTCCCATCTCTCATTAACCACTTGTCTAACTTTTCCCTCATCTAGCTTTACTATTTCCCTATTCTTCATGATGAAGTCTCCGTCGCAAATGACTGCTTCAACATCAGATGAGTTGGCTGAGTAAACTAGGGCTGAGATCAAATTATTTCTCGGTGTGAAAGAATTTGAATCTAAATCAAAAATTGTTAGATCTGCAAGGTAGCCTTCCTTAATCAAACCAAGATTTTCAAAGCCAAGGGCCCTTGCTCCATTTACAGTTGCCATTTTTAAAATTTCAATAGCTGGCACAGCCTTTTCATTCATTGTAACAGCCTTGTTGACTATGCCGCCTATGTGCATCTCCTCAACAAAGTCTTGGTTGTTGTTTGACGAATCGCCGTCAGTTCCCATTGCCACAGTAATATTATTTTTCAAAAGTTTATCAACTGGTGTGAAGCCACTGGCAAGCTTTAGGTTTGATGATGGGTTGTAAACTGGGAAGAATTTTTTGTCCTTCACAAGTTCGATTTCTTCATCAGTTATGTGTACGCAGTGGGCTGCAATTATTTGGCTATCAAGTAGTCCCAAGGAGTTTACGTACTCAATTGGCGTCATCCCATATTCTTTTTTTGAATTTTCCACTTCTGTTAAAGTTTCTGACAAGTGAATGTGAATTAGGCTGTCGTATCTTTCCAAAGACCTCTTTGAGATTTCCTTTAAGAAGTCAGTGGAACAAGTATAAATTGCGTGAGGTGCAGGGACAACTCTAATTCTTCCATTAGCTTTGTTTTGATAATTTTTGTAAAGGTCGTCAAACTCTTTAAGCTTGGCATCCCCTTCCCCATCAACATCTGTCATTCCACGAGTTAAGACTCCACGAATTCCAGCTTCAATAGCAGCGTCCCCAACCTTATCCATCTCATAGTACATATCGCAAAAAGTTGTCACACCCGACTTTATGTTTTCAATAATAGAAAGTTTAGAGGACCAATATATGTCCTCAGGGTTTAACTTTGCTTCAATTGGCCAAATTTCATTTTCCAGCCAGTCCATCAGTGCCAAGTCGTCGGCATAATTCCTAAAGTAGGACATGCCAAGATGGGTGTGGGCATTTACAAAACCTGGTGTAAGAAGTTTGCCCTTACCATCAAAAACTTGGTCAGCTTTAACATCTAAATCTCTTCCAATTTTTTTTATTTTATTTTCTTCTATAAGAATATCTGCATTATCAATAATTTTTTCCTGGTCTATATCTAAGTAGGAAATGTTTTTTATAAGTAAGCTCATAGTCCCTCCAATACTATTAACATTATAACAAAGTTTAAAAAAATTTTTTCAATTTATTGAAATTTCCGACTCCCACAAATTTAAACTTTGGTATAATGACCTTATGATTGGAAATTATTTAGAGTTCAATGTATTTTTTGACATCATCGGGACAATTGCCTTTGCAATTTCCGGTGCCATACTTGGTTGCAAGAAGAAGATGGACATACTTGGCGTTACCGTCTTGGGTCTTGTCACAGCTCTTGGGGGAGGCTTCGTTCGTGACTTGGTCCTTGGTATCAATCCACCAAAGATGTTTCAGAATTCAACTAACGCAATCATATCCACTGTCTTTTCAATTTTAGTTTTTATGTTTTTCTATTTTAGAAAAAACTTTCAATCAAGACAGGTCATAAGTTTCATGAATGAGTTTATGATTATTAGTGACACAATTGGTCTTGCTTCCTTTACTATTACTGGAATGGCAACTGCCCTTTCCCTAGGACTTGATAAGAGGTTTTTGCTTATCTTTGTTGGTTCCATAACGGGAGTTGGCGGTGGAATGATTCGTGACGTCTTGGCAGGCACTATCCCCTTTATCTTTAAGGAACAAATTTACGCCGGCGCCTGCATCTTGGGCTCTATAGTTTTTCTCCTTACGAGAAATTTTTTAGGCGACCAGGTTTCCATGATAATTTGTTTTTTTACAGTTTTAATATTTAGGCTCTTGGCAGTGAAAAAAAATTGGAACCTGCCAAGGATTAGTGACTAGGAGGAATAAAATGGCAGTAGCAGAATTAACACTTATACCTATAGGAACAAAGACAACATCTGTGAGCAAGTACATTGCAGGCGCCCTTGACTCCATTGGTGAAGTTGATGGACTAACTTACGAACTTAATGCCATGGGAACAACAATTGCCCATAAGGATTTAAAAGTTTTATATGATGTAATAAGAAGGATGCAAGAATCAGTTTTTGAATCTGGAGCAGACAGGGTTTACTCTGTTGTAAAGATTGACGACAGACGCGACAAAGATTACACATTCAAGGATAAAATTACATCTGTCAACGAAAAGAGAAAAAATAAATAAATTTTTAAACCTCATCGACTTTGATGAGGTTTTTTGATATTTTGTAAGTAATTAATTTTTATGACTTTGTAAGTTTTTGTGAGTTAATATTTTTTTATGACTTAGCGAACTCTCATGACTTTGTAAATTTTTGCAAGTTTATAATTATGTATGAGTTGATAAACTTTTAATAAGGAGGAAATATGTACGAGGGATTTTTGACAGATGTTAAGGGGATAAGGCTTGGCCACGCAGAAGATGACCTTGCCCTAACGGGAACAAGTGCCATTCTATGCCCAGAAGGTTTTACGGCAGGAGTTGACGTTCGTGGTGCAGGACCTGGCACTCGTGAGACTGATCTTCTAAGAGCAGAGAACTTGGTCCAAAAGGTCCACGGAGTTTTCTTAACTGGTGGGTCTGCCTATGGACTTGACGCAGGTGGTGGACTTATGAAGTTCTTGGAAGAAGAGGGTGCTGGCTTTGACGTGGGAGTTGGTATAGTTCCCATAGTTCCCGGTGCAGTTCTTTTTGATCTTGCAGTAGGCGATGCAAAAGTAAGACCTGATTTTAAGATGGGCTATGAAGCTGCAAGAAAGGCAAGAGAAGATGACAAGACTCAAGGCAACTTTGGGGCAGGCTGTGGTGCCAGCGTTGGAAAAATCTTAGGCAATGACTTTGCCATGAAGTCAGGCATTGGTCAATCATCAATAAGAGTTGGTGACCTTGTAGTCTCTTCTATAGTTGCCCTAAATGCCTTGGGAGATATTTTTGACTACGAAGCTGGAAAAAGAATTGCGGGAGTTTACGACAGAAAAAATAAAATCTTTTTAGACACTTGTGCCCTTTACGAAAAACAGCTTAAAGATTATAATCAATTTAGCCCTGCCAACACTACAATTTCTGTCGTGGCAACTAACGTAAGGCTCACTAAGGCAAACTGTAATAAGATCTCACAAATGGCTCATGATGGATATGCAAGATCAATCAACCCAGTGCATACCATGAACGACGGAGATACAATTTTTACACTAGCAAGTGGCCAAGTTGAAGCAGACATAAATTTAGTTGGAATTCTTGCTGCAAAGACCATCTCAAGGTCTATTGCCAATGCAATTTATTCAGCCGAGGATTCAGGAGGGCTTGTAAGTTATAGGACCATCAAATAATTTGATGCAAATAAGAAGGGTATCCTCGTGAACCCTATCGGAGGTAAAAATGAATCGAAACACTGAACGTAACAGAAGGCTAGTGATAGCTGCCATGCTTGGTGCCATCACAGTTGTTCTTAGTCTCACTCCTCTTGGACTTATTCCACTTGGAGTAATCAATGCAACTACTATGCACATACCAGTAATTATTGGTGCCATAGCAGAGGGCCCTGTAGTGGGAGCCATGGTTGGACTTATCTTTGGAGTGTCATCACTCTTAAATGCAATCCTAAGGGGGGCAAGTCCCGTTGCCTTTGTTTTTTACAATCCACTAATTTCTGTCTTGCCAAGAGTTTTAATTGGGATAACTTCCTACTACTCTTACGCTGCAATGAAGAAGCTAGAAGATAAGAACTTGAGAAACTTAACTAAGGGACTTTGGGGACTAATTTCAATTTTCCTAGCTTACTTACTTTATAAGAATATAACAAGTGGTGGGTCAACGCTAAATATTACTTTTGTAGTAATACTACTTGCCCTTTGCCTTGGATTTTTTATTTATTCTTTCAAGTCAAGCGAGAAGGACTTCCCTATTGCCATTGGTGCCTTTGTGGGATCAATGACAAACACAATCCTAGTCCTTGGTGGCATTTATGTAATCTATGCCAAGAGATATGTTGAGGCTCTTAACATTCCACTAGAAAATGCAAAATCTGCAATCCTTGGTGTGTCAGTTACATCAGGAATACCTGAAGCTATCCTATCTGTTATTATTACTACAGCAGTTATAAAAGCTTTGAAATCAAGAAGGGGTTAATATGTTACTTGCAATTGATATAGATAATAGGACAACAGACTTTGGAGTCTTCGACCAAGAGAAGTTAGTTGATAAGTTTTCAATTACAACTGACAGGAATAGGTCTGTGGTGGAAATTAAACTGATGATTAAACTCATCTTAATGGATAAGAATATAGAACTTTCAGACATCCATGAAATTATAATTTCTAATGTTGTGCCAGAGCTTTCATCTTCCTATGAGATGATTGGAAGAGAACTCATTGGCAAGAAACCAATTTTTATTTCTGCTGGAGTTAAGACTGGTTTAAATATAAAGTGCGAGAGCCCAAGAGAAGTTGGGTCAGACAGAATTATAAAGGCAGTTGCTGCAACAAGAAAGTACACAGGCAACATAATAATAGTTTCTGCATCGTCAATTACAACAGTTGACTATATCAATGCAAAAAAAGAATTCCTAGGAGGACTAATCCTGCCAGGAATCAACTTGCTTCAAGATTCACTTGTGCGAGGTAGCGCCAAGCTCCCTCATGTAGAATTAAAAAGACCTGATGACATAGTTGGAAAAAATACTGAAAAGGCAATTCAAGCTGGACTCTTCCTCGCCTACAAGAAGGCAGTCCTCGGTATAATTGATGAAATAGTGGAAGGCTATTCACTTAATAAAGAAGACACAAATATTTTAATCACCGGACCCTATGCCCATCTCTTAGACCTATCTAAGTACGACTTAACAAGAGATGACGACCTGGGCATCTATGGACTTAAAATTATTTACGACTTAAACAAAAAGAAGGCTTCATGATTTTGAAGCCTTCTTTTATTACCTATATTTTTCTAAATCTTTTATGTCTACTTGATGGAAGCTTACCTCGAAGTCAGATAGATCAACTATCTTTTCCATGGTAGAACGAAACAAATTAATGTCCCCAGTTATATAAAAGTCAATTGTCCTATTGGGAATCTCTTGGTTGTCCTTTTCAATTTTTAAAATATTCATGGCATCTAGGACAGTCTTGTAGGCTGGGTCAACCATCAAGACCTTCTTACCTTGTTTTTTCAAAATTCTCTTAAAGGAATCTTCAACAAGAGGATAGTGGGTGCAGCCGAGAATCATTGTGTCGAAGTCGTAATCTTCGAAATAGTCTAAGTATTTTTTTACAATTCCGTCCATGTATTCTTCTTCAAACTCTCCCCTCTCAATGGCAAGAGTGAGGTCAGGACAGTAAACAGATCTTAATTCAATAGATGGGTCCATAGACTTTAAGACCTTGTCATAAACTCCACTTTCAACACAGGACTTTGTTGCGACAAGAGCAACCCTCTTAGTCTTAGTTCTCTCAAGAGCATTTTCACTACCTGGTTCAACAACACCAATTATTGGATACTTATATCTTTCATTGGATTCCTTGAGGCCATGACTTGTTGCAGTGTTGCAAGCAATAATTGAAAGGTCAACATCAAGATCCTTGAAGAAACCCATGACTTCCATTGTATAATTTTTTATTTCTTCGTTAGTTCTGGCACCGTAGGGCATCCTAAGAGTGTCGCCAAAGAATACGAAGTTTTTATTTTTTATTTTATTTAAAGCAACTTTTAAAACAGAAAGTCCTCCGACTCCGCTATCATAAAAGCCAATCACATTATTTCCCATTAAATCACCAACTCTTTTATATAATACTATAAATTGTGAAAAACAAAAAGAAGAATATAAAATCATTGTAAATAATTGTATTTATAAAAATTCTTTCTTGTCATAAATTTTATATTTTAAGCCATGTGATTAATTATATAAAATATCATACTCTCTATCAAGTTAGGCATATTGTTAATCTTGTTTATTTTACTTTGTCCTGTCTTATTTTAAGCAAGAGTGTATAATTTTTCTATCAATCGGCAAATTTATATCTATAGCTTGGTCAATATTCAATACTATTATAAAAAACACCCTTATAAAAAGAGTGCTTAAGTATTAGTTTTTGTATTTTTAATTTTTGGCGATATTTACAATAGCTTCAGTCAGTAACTTAGAAAAATTCAAATTCAATTTATTCCCTAGATCATTGCTCCACTTGGGTATAGATAAGGTCTTTTTTACAAGTTCTTGGCTACCTAAATAGTCCTTTAAATCAACATAAACGAGAGAAACAAAGGACTTAGAATAATCATAGAAGCCATCAAAATCATCATCATCTTTAAAAGGAAAATCATCTTCAATAGACAAGTCACTTATGGCTGATTGTTTTGGCAAGGTATCTCCGCCTTCTATTATAGAGCTAGCCATTATTCCCAAGTAGTCACTTGCCATTAACAAAGCTTCCTCTATTGAATTGCCTTGAGTCCCTGCTCCTTCAATGTCTGGCATATAAACATAGTAACCCTTCTCTTCTGGACTATAATAAAATATAGCTGGATAAGAAACTAACATAATTACCACCTCTCTTAATATAAGAAGTAGGGCTATTTTAGCCCTGCCTCTTTTAGTATCCCACACTCGGTTCCCTTTTGGAGTTCTCCATGTGGGATAATGATTGGTCTTTTGATGCCAAGTTTTGTCATCTTTATATGACTGCCTTTGCCACCCTTAACTACTTCGAAACCATTCTTTCTTAGTAGCTTGACCATTTCATCTTGTGTCATCGGCATGTATACCTACCTCCTGACAGCCTTATTTTACCACGTGTTATTACGTAGTGTCAATGTGAGACTTTAATTTATAAATTTATCTTCCACTTTCATATCTTTTAATCTATTAAATTGACTTTATCTGTAGCTTATACTTCCTCTAGACTTTAAAGATCTACAAATTAAAATAAATTTGTGTGCAGCCCACCAAAATTCAAGCGAATTCATGTGAATTTTATGTATTAAGAAATATAAAGAAAAAAGCCTGCGAACATTATATTCACAGGCTATTAAATGGTGCACCTTTACGGACTCGAACCGTAGGCCCACTGATTAAGAGTCAGTTGCTCTACCAACTGAGCTAAAGGTGCATGAGTATTAACTTGTGTGTACCATCAGTACAACAAAAATAATTATAATTAAAAAAAACACTCCTGTCAAGTGTTTTTTTTAATTATTTTCTAAACATTCTATAGTCAGCTTGCTCTTCAAACATCTCGTAAATTACTTCAATTGTTCTCTCGCTAGCCTTCCTAGCTTCCTTAGGTTTTTTTTCTTCGATTAATTTATAAATTTTTTGTAAGTTGTCGTAGTGTCTCTTGTAATTTTTCTTGTCTCTGAAAATAAAATTACCAAACCTGTAAAGTCTCTTATTGACCATAGTCATTACCTCAATAAGAATTTCATTGTTAAGTGACCTTACAAGGGCCATGTTCCATTCGATAATAAGATTTTGAGCAAGTTCTTCTTCACCATTTTCGATGGCAATCCTAAGATCTTCGTTAACTTCTTCGAAGTACTTTGTTTTATCTGTCAATCCCTTCTCTGCTAAAAGTTCAACACAAAGAGGTTCTAAAGATTTTCTAACTATATAAAGATTCTTGGCTTCCTTGACAGAAATTTTTGAAACAATATAAGATTTCCTTGGAAAGCTAGTAACAAGACCATCCTTCTCCAACTTCTTCAAAGCTTCTCTTACTGGTGTCCTAGAAACGTCGAGTTTAGAAGCGATTTCCATCTCAATAAGCTTATCCCCTGGAAGTAATTTGTTCTTCAATATTTTTTCTTTTAAATCCCTATAGACCATATTGCTAAGGGACTTTTTATTAGCTTTTGCATCCAAAAATCTCACCTCCTACATCCTAAAAATGTTTTCCTTCAGTCTAGGAAATTTTCTTTTTTCATTATACCATAAAGTTGGTAGTTTGCTATACGTTTATTTTCAATATTTCATGCTTTTCCAAATGTTTATACCTTGCCATTTCGGGTAACATAATTGTAGGCAAAATTAAAACACACTTTAATCGGAGGAATATAATGAATAAGAAAATTTTAATGACAACACTTGGACTAGGACTTGCACTAACACTTACTGCTTGTGGTCCAAAGAATGAAAAAGCAGATAATCCTAATGCAAAAAATAATGCAGCAGTTGAAACAAACGCAAATAAAAATGCAAACAAGAAGGCTGCTGATGCTCAAACAAAGGAAGAAACAGCTATTAATAAGGGTGCAGTTGCAAACTTAGATAGAGGAATAGCTTTTGACGGCTTTAAGAAACTTCATGCTAACGCAAAGGTTGAATCTTTCCAACTTGAAGTTGAAAACGGAAAAGCTTACTACAAGGTTAGCGGCTACGACGCTGAAAAAGAATACGACGTTACAGTGGACGCAGTGACTGGTGACATTGTGAAGGACGAGTTCGAAGCAGAAAACACTTCAGCTAAGACAGCTGACGTTCAATTAAATATGCTTGAAGCAGTTGACAAGTATATGGATGAAGCTTTAAAAGATGCTGGTCAAGGCTTTGAAGCTGGAGAATACGAAGTTGAATTCGAAGACGGCAAGTATGTAGTTACAGTTGAAGTTGTTAACGGAACTAAAGATATCTCTTACACTTACGACTATGAAACAGGTAAGCTTATAGAAAAAGATATGTAAGATAAAATTTAAATTTTAAAGAGGGCTCGTCCCTCTTTTTTTGTTGAATTTTTTTATTAGCAAGTATATTTGTTGTGGCTCTTTAAAATTAGTTTTTAACTTTTAATGAGTTTATACTTTTCAAAATTCAAATTTCTTTCAACTTAAAATTTTTATTCTTCAATGGGACATAAAAAAACTACCCTCTCTAGTGAAAGGGTAGTTATGTCTTATTTTAAATTTTTATATCTCTGTAAGGCGTCTTTGTAAGCAGATATTATTGCCTTAGTAGAAGAAGCATTGTATCTTCTTTGGATTTCATCGGTGATTATCTCCTGGTCCTTGATGTTTTTGCCATCAAAAATTTCCTTTATAAACTTACGAGTTAGTTCAAGGGTTGCATTGCTGTCTGAATCAATAATTTTTCCATCTTCATCCACTTCGAAGGCCAAGTAAAAGACTCCATAAATTTTTGTGATGGCATTGTCTGAACTTGTCCTAGCTTCTCCTGTGAGATATAAAGTATTCTTCATCTTATTCTCCAATTTTCTTATAGATTTTTAGAGAAATCTCTCCTATGATCTCTTTTGCAAGGACATTGGACTCTGCTTGGTTTACTAAAACAACTAGGATGTAATTTTTATTTTTTGTAAAAAATATTCCACCGTCGTTTTCCAAATTATCCAAGTCGCCACTCTTATTTGCAATTTTTAAATCTTCTGGAAGGTATCTTTGAAGCCTATCTCTCTCCTGCTGCCTCAAAAGAATATCAAGAGCAAGCTCAGAGTAGTCTTCATTAATAAAATTCTTCTCATAAATCATTTTTAAAAGTTTTAAAATTTCATTTGAAGAAGTGAAGTTGTCTAGGCCCCTTTCCTTTGCAAGAGAATCCATCACCTTCCTCTGAAGAATTGTCTTCTCAAGTCCAAGTTCATGACCAATTTTATTTATTTCTTCTCTTCCAAGAAGATCTATTAAAATATTTGTGGCTGTGTTGTCACTTACAATTATCATAAGAGTCAAGAGCTCTCTTATAGAAAATTTGTGGTTCCTATAAAGTTCCTTTAATATCCCTGATCCATCAACTCTTTCATAATCATCAAGACCTATGGTGTCTTCAAGATTAAGTTTTCCCTTAGCACATTCATCAAAGGCCTTTAACAAGATTAAAAGCTTTATCATACTTGCTGAAGGAACTTGTTTGTCTCCATTTATGGAAAATCCTTCTCCAAGGTCTAAGTCGTAAAAGGATACAGAAATATTTGCAGAACTCTCTTCAACTATATTTTCTATTTTATTTTGTAATCCCTTATAGTTTATCATATGAATACTTTCTTTTCTATTATCTCTAGCTCAATAGCTTGAGGATTTGTCCCATTCCAATACCAAAGAAGTTACCAACTGCTGCTCCTAGTACTCCCATTAGTACTCCTATACCTGCATAGGATGCGTCATAAGCAGAGGCTACTATTGGAGCTGATGCTGATCCACCTATGTTTGCAAGGGATGCTGTTGATACCATGCAAAGATCCCAGTGGAAGATTTTTGATAGTAGATACATTAATACTACGTGTACTACTAGGATAAATACTCCATATACTACCCACATTGGTGCAGAGATTAGGTCTACTACTGATGCTGTTGATGCTAGTAGGGACACTACTGCGTATAGGTATACGTTGGATAGTTCTTCTACTGCTGGAAGTTTACCAATTTTTGTTAATGCACAGATTAGTCCTAGTACTGTTACGAATAGGGTTGTTATTGTTCCCTTATCAAATACTGCTAAGCCTGCGTTTGTTAAAGTTTCTGATAGTTTTGCTCCAACAAATTGTGATACTGCTGATACTATTAATGATAAACCAATTAGGAATATCCAATCTGCTGAGTCTGCGCTTCTTTTTTCTTTTGCAACTTCTGCTGCTGCAGCGTCTGCTACTGCTTGAAGTTTTGATGTGTCTGCTTTTGTTGCCTTGTTCCACTTTGGTGCGTATCTTACTGCTAGTAATAACAATGCTATCCATAGTGAGTAACATACTGTGTCAAGTGCTAGGGCACATGAGTAGGCTCCTGCATCTACTGGTAGGGCTGCTTGCATTGCTGCCATGTTGGCTGATCCTCCAACCCATGATGCGAATAGGGCTGCTACTGCTGCCCAAGTATCTGTACCTAGAGCATGTTTGAATATTGGATAACCAACTACAAATCCTACGAAAAGTGTTGCAGAGCATCCCAGGAAAATTGCTACCATTCTTCCGCCAAGTTTTGCAAGTTTTTTAAAGTCACAACGTAGTAACATTACAAAGATCATTGCGTATAGTAGGTTGTTCTTTAGGGCTGAGTATGTGTCTGAGCATGCGTCTGATGCGTATAAACCCATTGTACAGAATACCATGTTTAATACATATATGAATACTAGTGGTGGTACAACGTTGAATATTTTCCATTTTGTGTATTTTTCTAGGGCAAGTAGTGCTCCTGCTATAAACATTAAGAATGCTATATAAGTAAATCCATTTGTAATAACCATAATTTACTCCTTTCTTTTTATTATTTTTACTTTTTATTATTTTTACTTTTTATTTTTATGATTTCTCTTTTATATGTCTAGGTATTTTATGCCTCTTACTGATTTTATTCCTAGTCCATAGTCGTCATTTACAGTAATTTCTTTTTCATTGAATACTGCTCCACCTTCTATTGGGTCTTCAGAACATAGGACTGGTCCATCTAGGTCTATTTTTGTGATGATTTGTTTTGCACATGCTAGGTGGACTGCTACGTTTACTGATATTTTTGCTTCTAGCATGCAACCTATCATGCATTCTACTCCACATAGTTCTGCCATGCTTGTTATCTTTAGGGCATTGTAAAGGCCGCCACATTTCATTAGTTTTATATTGATTAGGTCTGCTGCCTTCATGTTTAGGATTGTCATGGCATCTTCTGCTGAGAATACACTTTCGTCTGCTAGGACTGGGACTATTGAATGGTCTGTTACATATTTTAGACCTTCATAGTCGTGAGCTTTTACTGGTTGTTCTACTAATTCTATGTCAAGTAGTTTTTCTTGCATTGAGTCAAGTATCCTTACTGCTTCTTTTGGTTGCCAAGCTTGGTTGGCGTCAATTCTTATTCTTACGTCTGGTCCTACTGCTTTTCTTATAGCATCTAGTCTTGCTACGTCTAAGCTAGGATCTATTCCAACTTTTACTTTTAAGGTGTCGTATTTTCTTTTTACTGCGTCTATGGCGTCTCTTGCCATTTCTTCTGGGTCGTTTACAGATATTGTTATGTCTGTAGTAATCTTCTTCCTTGACCCTCCCATTAGTTTGTGGACAGGAATTTTATGTAGCTGTCCATAGAGGTCCCAAAGGGCCATGTCACATGCTGCCTTTGCACTTGTGTTTTTAACTATGCAAGAGTTTAGAGCCATCATTAGATTTTCGAAATCGTCTACATCTCTACCAAGAATTGTTTTTATTATGTGGTCTTTGAAAGCTCCTATGATGGAGTATTGTGTCTCTCCTGTTACTGCTCCTGTTGGTGGTGCTTCACCATAACCAATATGACCTGTGTCAGTATGGATCTCTACTATTATGTCTTCTACGCTGTCAACGGACCTCAAGGCTGTCTTGAAGGGCACCCTCAAGGGAACAGATAAAATTCCTAATTTTACATCTGTAATTTTCATTTTTTACCTCCTTCTCCTAACTTCAAATAACAAAACTAAAAAATAATATAAAAAAACCCAGCAAAATAAAAAGTATTTATTTACTGGGTCTCATAAAGCTTTTTGATCTACTGTAATAGCTCATGCAAAATGAAGCAGTTAATATATATTTGTGAAAACATTTTACTATCATTCGCAAGTTTTGTCAATATGATAACGCGTTGAAGTTTGAAAAATTTAAAATTTTTTGCATAAGATTTTTAATTTTTTAATATGTCCTAAGACTTTATAATCAATCGAACTTTTAATTTTTAATTTGTCTTTAAGCTTATTAATCAATCGAACTTTTAATTTTTAATTTGTCTTTAAGCTTATTAATCAATCGCCCTTTATTTTTTTATCTGTCTTAAGACTTATTAATCAATCCCTCTTTATTTTTTTATCTGTCTTAAGACTTATTAATCAATCCCTCTTTATTTTTTTATCTGTCTTAAGACTTATTAAACAATAGAACTTTCATATTCTTATAAAGACAAATAAAAAAACTCTGGCATCTCTACCAGAGTTTTTAACTAATTATGACTTATTCCTTCATAAATAATTGATCCATTTTCACATAGACATCCACCACATCCATCCACTCTCTTAGTAGATGCACTATAATATATACCATCTTTATGCATTACACTATTCAACATTGAGCTCATCATATTATTAACAGAAATAGGATTTATATCGTGACCCATTTCCTTTAACTTATCCACAGTGTCTTTAGAAATACCATATTCCAATTCTAATCCCTGTTCTTCAGTTAAGCATGTTATAAAAGGAAAGCTTACAAGTTGCTCAGGATTCATATCATATTCAATGGCATTTACAATTCCTTGGAGTATTCCTGTAATAATCCTAGGACCACCAGCAGCTCCAATTATTAAGTATGGAATATCATCCTTAAATACTATTACTGGAGACATACTTGATATTGGAGTTTTAAAAGGCTCAACAGCATTAGCTTCACCGTATTCAAGCCCTTGACTTGTTTTTTCTCCTACACTTGCAGAAAAATCACTCATATTATTATTTAATGTAAATCCATAATCCTTTACGATTATTCCGCTTCCATACCAATCTCTTATTGTCTGAGTTTGCGAAACACAATTTCCATACTGATCAATTACAGAGAAGTGTGATGTATTACCTGGATAATCTTCTGCTAAAGAATCTTCTAAGTTTTTTGAAAAATCTTGTGAATAATTAGTAATAGATTTTGCTAATTTTTTAGCATATTCCGGATCTGTTAACTTTTTAATATCTGTCTTAAAAAAATCAGGATCTGCCATTAGAGTTGACCTATCAGCAAATCCTAGTTTCATAGCTTCCACAATAGTATGAATACTGTCGCTTGAATTGTGCCCCATAGATTTTAAGTCAAAATTATTTAAAATATTTAACATTTCCACTACTGTGCTTCCACTTGAAGGCAACCCAAAAGTTTTTACTGAATATCCTTTATAATCAGTTTCAACAATATCTCTCAATTTTATCTCGTAATTAGATAAATCCTCTTTTGTAAAACAGCCTTCTCTATTGTTTATTGCTTCGACAATTTTATCGGCAATGTCTCCCTTATAAAATTCATCAAATCCTTTTTCAGAAAGAATTTTAAGAAGATTAGCAATTCCCTTATTAAACTGAATTTCTCCAAATTCATAACCATTACAATCGTCTTTTAAAAACAAATCTCTAAAGTCCTTTGATAATTCAATTTTTCTTTTAACAGATTCATCATTAATTGTAATTGATTCTGTAAAGCTGGTTTTAAATCCAAATTCAGCATATTCATAGGCAGGTTTAACTAATTCTTTAATATCTAAACTAGCAAAATTTTCGTAAATATATTCAAGAGATTTTATTAAGCCTGGCACGGTAACGGATTTTCCACTGTTATCTTTCCATTCGTTACAAACCTCACCATCTTTAATAAATAAATCTTTTGTAGCATTTTGTGGAGCTATACCCCTAGCATCTAATGCATATAATTTATCTTGATTTTTGGAGTAAATAAGGCTAAATCCTCCTCCTCCAATTCCTGAATGATGAGGCTCAACAACTGACAGCACTAAGCTAACTGCTATTGCTGCATCAAATGCATTTCCGCCTTTTTTTAATATCTCAAGTCCTGTTTTAGTAGCATAGTAATTATTTGAGCTTACTGCTCCATTGTCACCCTTAGAATAAGGTCTGTCCCAATATCTAGGCCATAAATAACTCTTTTTATTCATTTAATAAATCCACCTCTTCTTTATAAGTAATTTTCGATACAACAAATCCAACTATATATGTTGTTAAGAAAACAGGATATATTGCCTCTAACTTATCCGTAAGTCCAAGTATCATCCAAGTTATTCCCACAATTATTCCTAATAACATACTCCAAAAAGCACCTTGTTTTGTCGCTTTGTTCCATGTTAGTCCAACAATTATCGAGAAGCTTACAGGCGCTGCAGCAACGTGTTGTAATGTCAAGAATAAGTTTGTCAATGACTCACTCGGTATTATTGATGCTGGGATTAAAGTTAAGTACGCAAAAATAAAAGTTACTATTTTTGATATCTTTAAAATCTTTTCATCTTTAGCATTTGGATTTATGTCTGTCTTATAAATATTTGTAATAATTGTTCCCGTAGCTAGCATCATTGTAGCCATAGTCGCCGAAATAATCAATGTCGTAAATGCAAAAATTATACCAGCAAAAATAGGAGAACTAAAAAAATCTATTGTATATGCAAAAGCAGTAGAACCATCTCCTAGGTTAGCTCCTGAAGCCTTAGCCATCATGCCACATAATGCTGTGAAAAAGCATATAGGTGCAGCTATTAAATATCCAATAATAGAACCCTTTTGAGCTGATTCAGGATCTTTCGCAGCTAATAATGGCTGCAATACTGACTGCATTACGGCCGTAGATATACATCCGCCAAAAATCCAAGCTATTATTCTTTGAATAGGCATATTTGTCATACTACTGTATTCTTTTGGAAGTTGAGATAATAAACCACCGTAACCATCAAATTTTTTCAAGTTTAAAAATACAAAAATTATTAATAATATGTAAATCCCTATGCAAACAATTCTACCAACAGTTTCTGCACCCTTCATTCCTGAAAAACTAGTATACAATACAGCTAATGTTAAACCAATAATCATTGCCACTGTTATATTGACATTTGGTAGTACTATTGCTATTATACTTGACACTGTTTTCAACTGAATCGGAATATAGAAAAATCCATATATAATCCATGCAATTGAATATAATTTAGCAGTTTTTTTGTCAAACCTAGTTTGTAAATATGATGGAACTGATTCTCCTGGCATCTTAGTTCTTATTATTTTAGCAAAAAACGCTAATGCAATGAAATAAAATGAACCTGCAATAGAATACCAAGCTCCTGAAATACCCAAATTATAACCATTTTGAGCCGCTCCTACTATTGCCATCCCTCCAATTTGCCATGCAGCAAAAATGCACCCTATAGAAATTGCTCCTAAAGATTTGTCTGCTCCAGTCCATTGATTTGACGACTTTATTGACATCCCTGAATAGATTCCTAGTCCAACAACAATAAAAAATGTAACTAGCCAAGTTAAAATTAACATAAAATCCCTCCTATAATTAGAAATATATTACGTAATATATTTCTAATTATAGGAGGGATTTTTATTTTTGTCAACACTTTATCATAAAAAAATCTCTAGTTTTACAAACTAGAGATTTTTTATAAATTATTATATTTTTATATCATACAATATACTTTTTTCCCAAATATCCTTTAACGTTCTATGATAAGATTTTATTAAATGAGACTTCATGTTATTACTCGCTTTTTTTGGATCTCTGTTAAAAATAGCTTCGGCTATTATTCTATGTTCTTCAAAAACTTTTTTCCCATCAATAAGATTGTTGTAAACATTTTTGTTTTCAAAACGTAAATAATTGTCTAAAATCAAACAAGTTTGTTTATAAAATATTTCATTTTTTGTTGCTTTTGCAATTGATTTATGGAAAGCATGATCAATTACATATAAAGAAATACTATTTTTTAAATACAAACAACTTTCAAGCTCATCTAAACATTTCTTGATCTCTATCATATTTTGTTTATTTAATATAGATGCTGCAAAAAATGCATTATTTGCCTCTAATAACAATCTAGTTTCCAAAATATCTTTAGCCTTATCATTGTTTACTGGTACTATTTGTATTCCCTTTCCTCTAAGTATCTTTACAAATCCTTCATTTTGTAGCTGTAATAAAGCTTCTCTCACTGGAGTTTTGCTAACTTCTATCTCATCACATATTTCATCTTGAGAATATATGCCTTCCACTCTAAATTTATTAAACATAATTGCATCTTTTATTAATAAATAAGCTTTTTCTTTATATGTCTGTTTATCTAAGTTTTCAGAATCCATTAAATGCACCCCTTATATAAAAATCAAACTCTAAAAATTTTATTTTTATATATTAAATGACCTAAGTAAACTTAGGTCATTAATTTAATTTTTTTATTCAAATTTTCCGTGACAGTTTTTATATTTTTTTCCACTTCCGCATGGACATGGATCATTTCTTCCAACCTTTTTTTCTTTTCTAACGAAAGGTTTTTGTTTTCCGTCATCAGGATTTACAGTTTCAACTTCCTTTGCCACCCTAACTCTTTGAACTCTTTCAGGGTTAACTACGTGGTAAAGCATCTTAACTGTGTCTTCTTTTATTGACTCGTTCATTGCTTCGAACATGTCAAAGCCTTCTTCTGCGTAGGCTCTTACTGGGTCAGTTTGACCAACTGCACGAAGTCCAATTCCCTTTCTTAGTTGATCCATTGCGTCGATGTGGTCCATCCACTTTTGGTCAACATTTTGAAGAAGGGCAACTCTTTCAATTTCTCTGAATTTTTCTTCGCCAAATTCTTCTTCTTTTTCAAGGTATTTTGCATCAGCAAGTTCTTTGAAGTAAGCCTTTAGTGAATCCACTGTTGGATTTTCAAGTTTCTTTAGGAAGTCTTCTTCAAAGTCAAAAGTAGTTACACCAAAGTTTCTTATTGATTCAAAGTCAAGATAGTTCTTGTTGTTGTCATCTAGCTTGTTGTAGAAGTCAATTGTCTTGTCGATTACATCATTTCTCATTGCTATGATGTCGTCTCTTAGGTTTTCACCTTCAAGAACTCTTCTTCTTTCTGCATAGATTACTTCTCTTTGCTTATTCATAACGTCATCATATTTTAGGACGTTCTTACGAATACTAAAGTTGTTACCTTCTACTTTTCTTTGAGCTGACTCGATTAGTCTTGTAAGAATTTTGTGTTCAATTGGTTCATCTTCTGCTGGATCAAGTTTAAGCATTGTATCCTTGAATCTGTCTCCAGCGAATAGTCTGATTAGGTCATCATCAGCTGAGATGTAGAATCTTGAAGAACCTGGGTCTCCTTGACGACCTGAACGACCACGTAATTGGTTGTCGATACGTCTTGACTCGTGTCTTTCTGTACCAATGATTCTAAGTCCGCCAACTTTTTTAACTTCTTCAGCTTCCTTGTCAGTTTCAACCTTGAATTTTTTAACAAGAGCTTGATAGTCTTCTCTTGCCTTTATGATTTCTGGGTCATCAGTCTTGAAGTATGAATCCGCGTATTCAAGCATTTCTTCTTCCATGCCTTGTTTCTTAAGTTCTTTCTTTGCAAGATATTCTGGGTTACCACCAAGTACAATGTCGGTACCACGACCAGCCATGTTTGTGGCAATAGTAACTTGACCAAAACGACCTGCTTGGGCAACTATTTCAGACTCTTGTTCGTGATTTTTGGCGTTTAAGACGTTGTGCTTAATGCCTGCACGTTTTAAATATTTAGAAAGTGCTTCAGACTTGTCAATTGATACAGTACCAACTAGGACTGGTTGTCCCTTTTCATGTGCCTCGGCAATTTCTCTTGTAACTGCCTTAAACTTTGCATCTTCATTTATATAGATGTGGTCATTGTCGTCTTCCCTTTGTACAGGTTTATTTGTTGGGATTTCAACAACGTCAATATTATAAATATCTCTAAATTCGCCTTCTTCTGTCATGGCAGTACCTGTCATACCAGAAAGCTTGTCATACATCCTGAAGTAGTTTTGGAAGGTAATTGTTGCAAGAGTTTTTGATTCAGCTCTTACTTCTAGTCCTTCTTTTGCTTCAATAGCTTGATGTAGACCTTCAGAATATCTTCTACCGTACATTAGACGGCCTGTAAATTCATCAACAATAATAACTTCGCCATCTTTTACAACATAGTCAATGTCTCTATGCATTGTACCTGCTGCCTTAAGAGCTTGGTTAATGTGGTGAGATAATTCCATATTTGCTGCATCAGATAAGTTTTCAATGCCAAAATATTTTTCAGCCTTAGTAATACCCTTATCAGTAAGAGTTGCAGTCTTATCTTTTTCATCTATTACATAGTCAACAGTTTCTTCTTCGAATTCCCTGTTAAATCTTTCAAGATCAATTTCATCTTGAGACTTAATTCTGTGGCTAAGAGTGTTAACAAAATCTCTTGCTCTAACATATAAGTCAATAGATTCATCGCCTTGACCAGAAATAATAAGAGGTGTTCTCGCTTCATCAATTAAGATAGAGTCAACTTCGTCGACTATACAGAAGTGAAGTCCTCTTTGAACCATTTCTTCCTTATATATAACCATGTTATCTCTTAGGTAGTCGAAACCAAATTCGTTGTTAGTACCATAAGTGATATCAGAATTGTAAGCAGCTTGCCTTTCCTCTTGGTCCATGTCGTGGATAATACATCCAACACTAAGTCCTAGGAATTCATAAACCTTACCCATCCAGTCCCTATCACGGCTAGCCAAGTAGTCGTTGACAGTAACAACGTGAGTACCCTTACCTTCAAGGGCATTTAAGTAAGCTGGTAGTGTAGCAACAAGTGTCTTACCTTCACCAGTTTTCATTTCTGCGATTCTACCTTGGTGAAGAATAATACCACCAATAACTTGAACCCTAAAGTGCTTCATGCCTAGGACTCTCCAAGCAGCTTCTCTTACAACAGCAAAAGCTTCTGGAAGTAAGTCATCAGTTGTTTCACCATTCTTAATTCTATTTTTAAATTCTTCAGTTTTTTCTTTAAGCTCATTATCAGAAAGCTTTTCCATCTCGCCTTCGAGACTCATAACTTTATTAACTAGGGGCTCGATCTTTTTCAGTTCCCTATCGCTGTAGGTACCAAAAATCTTTTCCATTAAACCCATTTTACCACTCCTTTTACCTGACGTATTATTCTATCATTAAATGGCATATTTTACAATAAAAATCCCGTTCAATATATCTCTATAAATTATATTGTTACTATTATTTAATGTCAATATAAATAGGCTAATTACTTAATTTAAATCAAATCCCTTCAGCTGAAACTATACAAAATTAAAAATTTATTATAAAATGGACTAAATGAAGAGGAGGTTAATATGATACTAGTAGTTGACTTTGGCGGCCAATACAACCAGTTAATAGCAAGACGAATAAGAGATCTTAACATTTACTGCGAAGTTGTACCCTACAACAAGGCCTTAAAAGAATTAGAAAATAGAAACAATGTAGAAGGAATAATATTTACAGGTGGACCTAACTCAGTTTATGAGGAAGGCGCACCACAAATAGAAAAAGAAATCTTCGACAAGGGCATACCAGTACTTGGACTTTGCTACGGAATGCAAATCATGGCACACACACTTGGTGGCGAAGTAATAAAAGCACCAAATGAAAGAGAATTTGGAAAAACAGAAATCGAAACAAAAGAATCACTTATCTTTAAAAACCTATCAAAAGAAGAAACAGTTTGGATGAGTCACGTAGATAGAGTGAGCCAAGCGCCAGAAGGCTTTGAAGTAATAGCAAAAAGTAAAAACTGTCCAATAGCGGGCATGGCAAATGTAGACAAAAAACTTTATGCCCTACAATTCCATCCAGAAGTAAACCACTCAGTTCACGGCAAAGAAATGTTAGAAAACTTTGCAGTAGAAATCTGTGGAGCAAAAAAAGATTGGACAATGGAAAACTATGCGAAAAAATCCATCAAAGAAATAAAAGAAAAAGTTGGCGACGGAAAAGTCCTCCTTGCCCTATCAGGTGGAGTTGACTCATCAGTAACAGCAGCCCTACTATCAAAAGCAGTTGGAGAAAAACTAACATGTATCTTCGTAGACCATGGCCTAATGAGAAAGAACGAAGGCGACGAAGTAGAAGAAGCCTTTAAAGACTCAGGCATGCACTTCATAAGAGTAGATGCAGAAGAAAGATTTTTAAATAAACTAGCAGGCGTAACAGACCCAGAAAGAAAAAGAAAAATCATCGGCGAAGAATTCATAAGAGTCTTTGAAGAAGAAGGACAAAAAATAAAAGCAGTAGACTTCCTAGCACAAGGAACAATTTACCCAGACGTAATTGAATCAGGACTAGGCGACTCAGCAGTAATAAAATCCCACCACAACGTTGGCGGGCTACCTGACTTCGTAGACTTCAAAGAAATCATCGAGCCACTTCGCATGCTATTTAAAGACGAAGTACGTGACCTTGGAAGAGAACTAGGACTTGCAGACTACCTAGTAGATAGACAACCCTTCCCAGGACCAGGACTTGCCATAAGAGTAATGGGAGAAATCACAAAAGAAAAACTCGACATACTTCGTGACGCAGACAAAATCTTTAGAGACGAATTAGAAAAGGCAAAGCTTGAAGACATCAACCAATACTTCGCAGTCCTAACAAACAACAGAACAGTAGGAGTAATGGGCGACTTTAGAACCTACGACTACACACTAGCCCTTCGTGCAGTATCAACAACAGACTTCATGACAGCCGACTTCACAAGAATCCCTTGGGAAATCTTAGATAAGGTGTCAAATAGAATAGTAAACGAAGTAGACCATATAAATAGGATTGTATATGATATAACATCCAAACCCCCAGCAACAATAGAATGGGAATAAAAGATTATAACTTATAAATAGCTTAAATAAGCTAATCTAAAATCTAAGTGTAACAATATCGTAACAATAATAATTAAAGCACCTTAATTCAAAAGGTGCTTTTTATATGCTTCAATGTTTTCTTCAATAATTGTTTTTCTTGTTTTTGCTTTTCTAAAACTATTCTTTCAACTGGTGAACTTTTATTGAAGTTGTTTACTGATGGTATTCTTTGTAAATCATGAGTTGGATAATATGATATAGGATTCATTTCCAGGTATAACATTCTAAAATATTTTGTCTTTTTGATTTTTTGTAAAGTATTAGATCTAATATCTTTTACTTGCTGTTCACTTATTTTTAAATTTTCTGCTAATTCTTTTGAACTCTTTTCTTTTTCATTAATACCATAGTATCCCTTAATGATAGAAAACTCAATCTCGCTCAAACTGGAAGCCAATTCTTTTCTAATTTCTGAAAAAAATTTTTGATTTATTGCTTCTTTTTCAATATCAATACTATTGTCTTTTATAGTGTCTATAATTTCAATTTCAGTTTCAGCACCCTCATTTATAGGAGTATTTAAAGATACATCTTTATTATAATCAAGTCTATCTCTAGTTAACGACAATATACATTTAATAGCATAAGATGAAAACTGATAACCTAAACTATTATCGAAGCTTTCAACTGCTTTTATAAGAGCAACATAGCCATCTTGTAACATTTCTTCATAATCATGGATCCCATCAACGAATAAATTAAATGATTTAATGGTATATGGTACTAAATTCAAATTATTTAATACAATTTTATTTCTAATTTCCAAATTTGTCTTATCTTTTGAATAAATTTTAAACAATCTATCGTTATTTTCTTTCATTTTTTCCATTAATTGTTAACCTCTCGTGAGAAAAAATGTACAGTGACGGCCGAACTCCCGGCAAGCCAAGGGAGAGGCCCTTATGCCCCCTATTAATCACTTATAATCTTGTTTATCTTTTCTTTATTGCAGTTTTCAAACTCAATCAATGCTTTTATATGTCTGTGTTTAATGTAGCCATAACTAAAGTGAGTGATGTTAGCTATATCTTTTAAAGTAAGTCCATTTACATAATGATTCAATAATATTGTTCTTGAAAAAGAGTTGTTTATCTTATAGATCTCTTTAATAACAGTCTTTTTAACCTTAGCAATATAAATTAATCTGCTTTTTATTTCATCTTTTAAATTTTTTATTTCATTTAGTATCTCTTTATCTGTATGGTTCTTAATGCTATCTTCTAAGCTTTCAATCATAGCTTTATTAGTTGTTATCTCTTTATCGAGATGTTTTATTTGTTCTAAATATTCTCTTGAAGTCAATAGATCACCATCTTCTTATATGTAAAAGCAAGAGTATATTTCAACTCTTGCTTTATTTTTATTTAAAGGAGTAAATTATGTTTCTTATCTTTATTGTGCAGGTTCTTTATAAACTACTATTCCATCTTTTTTATTTTCTAAAACAAAAGCATCATAGCAGATTCTACCTGTAACAATATCACCACTTGCTAAAGGTGTATCATTATGAATGTTATAATCTTCAAGCTTAACTGGAGTAACAGTTGCTGATGGGTGTACAATCATGTACTTAACATCTTTAGGTAACATGTTATTAGAAACTTTAATTACTTTCATTCCATCTAACATAGCTATAACACCTAATGTTCTAAGATCAGCACCGACATCTGTATTATCAAATTGTTTAGCTTGCTTAATGATTGAATAGACTTCTGGAGTAACAACTAATACTCTATCAGTATCAGGAACTTCTCCACCATCCATAAATTCACATGATTTTAAAATGTTCGCATAAATATTATCAGGATTTATCTTTGTTTGAGCGTTTCCCTCAATAGTAACACCAGATTTAGCAATTTCTTCAAAAATATACTTATCTCTTTCTGGGATAACTACCTCTCTTAATTGTCTTGCTAAAGCTGAAGCAGCTTCAAGTTGTCCTTGTGTTTCATCAACATCAAGCTTATCAATATTAAATATAAAACTTCTATCTTTCTTCAATAACATTTCTTCAGTTTCAGCGTTTAGATCGTAAAGCTTGCCATACCTACTAGGATTTAAAGGCTCGTTATTGTCGTCAAAGATATTTCTTGCATAATCGTTCATTTTAGCAGTTTTAAATTTCCATATTCTAACGGATCTCGCACCAGTCCAGTCGAAATCATTATTAGTTAATAAAGATGTTCTACTTTCATTTTTGAAAATCTCATCAGTATATGGTGCAAATTTAACTGTTAAATTAGTGTTTTCAGTCATTATTACATTCCTTTCTTAAAAGGTGATTAATAAAGCTTTTTAGGTACATGTTCCTTTACTGAAAAACCTTTAGAGTAATCATCATTATATAAACGACCTAATTCAGGATTTTTAAGTGGTGGAACAACTTCCTTTTTATTAGCTTTAATTAAAGCCATAACTTTATCCACCTTTATTTTAAAATTATCAATAGTTTCATTATCAAAAATTTCCATGAAGTCTTTAGGATAGCCATTTTCAATTAAATATTCTTTGCAATCAAGGTTATTAGATCTCTTATTTAATTCATCATTAACCCTTTTATCAACTTCATCGTGAATATTTTTTTCTTTCCTGGATAGTCTTTTCTTGACTATCTCATCAACCTCTTCTTGAGTGAATAATTTTTCATTATTATTGATGGTGTCATTACTAATGACCCCATCTTTTTTTACTGAATTTTTTTCTAAAGGAGAATTTCCGGCATTAGTATTATCCTCTTTCGCTTCAATTTTAGTTTCTTCATTTTCTAAATCCAAACTAGCAACTAATTCATTATAAGCGTCAGAATTATTATTTTTCATTTTTATTTCCTCCATTTTTCGTAATGAGTAACGATATCCTTATAAGTATTTGTTAATACTTTAAGTAATTACATTATACAACAATTTGCTTTTAATAGCTATTTCAGGCGTTTTTGTTATATTTTTATTAGCTTATGCTATTTATCTTTATATATTTTTAATTGTTTTGTATTTTATTTATTTACTTGTAGTTTACTAAGATTTTTTATTTTTATTTTGTTACTTTTTGTTAAGTTGTGTAATTCTTCAAATGTAATTCCAGTTAAATTTGTTATCTTTTCAGCTTCACTATAACTAAAAGTTTCATCATCTGGATCTTCTGATAAATTTGAAGCAATATCTTTGATTAAGTCCAAATAATCTATAATACATTCCATCAAGTAGCTTAAATTTCCAGTATTTTCAACTTCTTGAAAAGATAAATTAATTAAAAAATTTATTTTTTCTCCTATAACATCAATTCTATTTAGTTTAAGTTCTCTCTTTTCTTTACTCATCTTATTATCCTTTCTGTATCTCAAGGGTGTCAATACTACTGACCCCCTACATCAGCATAAATGACATAGGGGGCTTTAATATCGTCAATATTACTTACGGTGTCGATACTATCTACCCCCCCCTCGGTAGTACCGACCCCATCTTTTTCCTTTTAACTGAGTCGGTGGAACTCCTACTCAGCTTATTTTATTTTTGTTCTCTTCCGATGGAGTCACGAATTGGGACTCCATCTTTTTATCACATCTCGAGTACCATATAGGTATTTGAGAATAAGCAATCTAAATAATTTAAAATCCTTTCTTACTTGCAATTTCACCTAAATAAAATCCATAATTGAAAAGATTTAAAGCTAAACAATACAACTGAATATTTAATTTAAAGCCATTTGCTTTCAGAATAGATTTAAGAGCCGTTTCACTTAACCCCATTGGTATATCATTGCAATTATTAGATTTATCAAAAAGCCTTTTTTCCCTATGATCTAAATTATTTATACAGTCTTTTCTTAAACTCATAAAATCATCACTATTAAAGACTTCAGCTATTACATCACCATTATTAATGGTTATTTCGTACAATCTACCTGCTTCTAAATCAAGCGAACCATCATCATTCTTAATAACACTTATTAAAGTTCCCATTTCATTATCCTTTCAATGTTTTATACATTAGATTTTCTATTAATTTCATTTAAAGTATTCATAAATGAAATTTGTTTCTCTTTGCCTTTTATAACCCTTAAAGGTTCTATATTCATTTCAATAGGTCTGCATATTTCAAAAATTCTGTCATAAGTCCTGGTGATACCATCTTTATTAGTTAATTTTTTCTTTAAATTATCAGGTTCAAGATTAGTAGTTACAATTAAAGGTTTTTCTGATCTGTATCTTAGATCAATAACTTCATAAATTTTTGAGTTTATCCATTCACTGCTATTTTCTGAACCTAAATCATCAATGATTAATAAATCAGCTTTCTTTAATTCATTATTAAATACAGTCATCTTATTGCTTCCAAAAGATGAATATTCTCTAATTTTTTCTAAGATAGTTGATATTGAGCAAGCTATTACTTTAACACCATTATCAAGCAAGTAATTAGCTATACAAAAGCTTAGAAAAGATTTACCGGTACCAGGTTTCCCATAGATTAACAAGCCATTATTATCAGCCTTATACTTTTCAAAGTTCCTCGAATACAGTTGACCAAAATTAAAATAAAACTCATTCTCTTTAGTTTTACAAAAATTATTAAAAGTACATTTTTTAAACTTGTTGTCCATTAAACTATCAAGTCTTAGCTTTTCTATATAGTCTAAAAACTTCTTATCTTCTTCTTTTTTATGTTCCTCATTCCACTTCCTATTACCTTCAGGTGTCAATGTCATTAATGTTTTTTTTCCATCAATAAACCAGTCATCATAATAGGTTTTAGGTTTTTTCTCATAAGTAAAAGATCTATTTGATATATCCTCTAATTGGTTCAACCCCTGCATAAATATTCACCTCATCTTCATCGTTTGAAGAATCATCGTTCTTATAAGTCTTATATTTTCCACTAATAGCCTTATCAATAAAATCATCACTAAGATTATTGAAATTTATATTTCCTTTTAAATAATCACTATCTTTTATTTCACTAATCAAAGGATCTAATTTATTAACCCCAAATCGATTTATAAAATTATCTAAAGATGATGATGATATTTTATTTTTGATTAAGTTGTTAATCTCTGAAATATATTTAGCCTTATCATCATCTATCTTTATATCTTTATCTATCTCTTTATCTTTATCTTTATCTGTGTAACAGTTTGTAACATCTTGTAACATTGTTACATTCTTTTCGATTTCTTTCTTCTTAGCTCTTGATCTTCTCATTCTTTCAGCTGCTGCTGTTTCACTTCCTACCATATCAGGAGCTTTATTTAAAAAAAATTCATCATTAGAATTAATATTAATTAAATTTTTCTTTTGTAAAATCTTAATTGCATTTGTAACATCTTCATACTCTTCATCAATCTCGATAGAGAGTTCTTCAATTAAGTTATCTTCAGTGTTTTCAAATATCAATAACCCCCCTGTATTGGCACTTAAAAGCAATAGTTTCAAGTAAATAACTATATACAACAATCCATTTTCTGTTCGTCTTATACTTTTAACTTCTCTTTGGATAAAGAAATTAGTATTTAATTTTATCCAGTAATATTTATTATTTGTCCCCATCTATAAACCTTTCTTGTATATATCAATCAATTATGCTAGAATTTTATTGAGCAGTATCGTCTATTTGTTCGATATTACTTGTCATAACCTACCAGGCTAGAGTTGGGGAACTTGTTTGAACCTGGTAGGCTTTTTTTATTTATAAATAACTTATTAATTAACATCTTCATCACATAAATTAAACCTTTCTTTCAAATAGTCCAATGGAACTCTTCCCTGAATTGTGATGTAGCCTTTTTCTTCAAGTTCTTTGTTTATCATTCTCATAACTTGATAAGCCTTATTTTTACTTATACATAAAACTTCAGAAACCACATCAACCTTAACCAATGTAGCCATAATTACACCTCACTTTCTAATCTTCTAATAAGTCAACTACTGATATTCCCAGTCCGTCAGCTATTTTATTTAATGTTTTTGTTGTAGCTTGTCTTCCGTTTAAAACATTTGATAATGTAGATTGAGCAATGTTATTTTTATTTGCAAATTCATTCTGTGTTAAATTCAACTCCACTAACTTCTTTTTTATTAATCGTCTATTTAATTTTAAGATAACATCATTCATTCATTTAACCCCCTTTTAATATTTCGAGAAATTATTCTTTTTAAGAAATATTATTCTTAATACTATTATATTCCTAATATATTCCTTGTCAATAGGTTTTTTTATAAAATAAATAATATTTCTTGATATTACTAGTAAGAATATTTATAATTGATTTAGGAGGTTGCTATGAATATAGGAGAAAAAATAAAAAAAATTAGGCTATCAAAAGGCTTAACTCTTCAAGAAGTTGCCAATGAAATGAACCTTACTCAAGGAACTTTATCAAAATATGAAAATGGAGATATCAAAAATATTCCTAATACTAGATTAAAGAAACTATCAAAAATTTTAGATGTAGATGTATCATATTTTTATGAAGATAAGAAAGATAAGAAAGAACTAATAGTTGAAAAGCTTATCGAATTAACTGAAAATAGTAAAATAAAATGGATCTCACCGAATAACCCAAATGAAGATATAAATTTTGATTTACGAGAACTAGTTCAAGAGATCAATAAGTTTTCTAATGAACTTGAGAGATCTTACTATTCTCAAACTAACGAAAACTCAGAATCAGATATTTTAGATACCATATACCTTTTAGAAATAAATTCAAATTGGTATTGCATATGTTTAGTTGCAGGATTCTGTAAATTATTTGTTTTTAGACTGGGTTATGATAGTTATCTATTCATTGAAAGTTTAGAGTTAATTGCAGATGATTTTGATAACCCACACACTGACCTTTCTTTACTATATGATTTGGCTTCTGGTAATGAAGATTCCAATAAAAGTGCTTTTTTTCAAGATTTACTAGAAGATTTAGACAATTTTACAGAAAACTAATGCAATTTACTAATAAAAAATAAAAGCTTGAAATTGACCCCAAATTTTAAGCCTGGTGACAATTTAATAAAGGAGATATTATGACAAGTAAACGAATGAAGAACGATCCCAACAGATGGTATTGTTCATTTAGATATGTAAATTTAGATGGTGAAACTAAGCAAAAGAAAAAAGAGGGCTTCAGTACGAAAAAAGAGGCCGACGAATACGAAAGAAACTTTTTAAATAATATAAAGTTTAACCCTGAAATGAATTTTAAAAGTCTTTATAAAATGTATCTTGAAGATATGAAACCACGAATCAAAGAGCATACATTAGCAAGTAAAGAATACATTATTGAAAATAAGATACTTCCCTATTTTAAAGATATGAAAATAAGTGAAATAGGATCTATTGAAATTCAAAGATGGCAAAATTCATTATTACAAGATAAAAACCCTAAAACTAATAAACCCTATGCACCCACCTACTTAAAAACAATCAATAATCAGTTAACGGCTATTTTTAATTATGCAGTTAAATTTCATAACCTGAAAAATAACCCCGTTCATAAAGTGGGAACAATAGGAGAAAAAAATGCACCAGAAAAAGAAATCTGGAGCATAGAAGAATTTAATGAATTTATAAGCCTGGTAGAAGATAAAACGCTTCATTTAGGCTTTAACATCTTATATTGGAGTGATTGCCGTATAGGTGAATTATTAGCCTTAACCTGGAACGATATAGACTTTAAAAACAATATAATCAACATAGATAAATCATATCAAAGGCTTAATTGTAAAGATGTAATTACTGAACCTAAGACAAAGAAGAGTATTAGAAAAATTACTGTTATCAGTGATGTAATTAAAGAAATAGAATCCTATAAGAAGTTATTTTATAAGCCTGGTGATGATGATAGGATTTTTAATTGTACAAAATACAAATTTGAACATGCTATGATAAATATTTGCAACAGGAACAACCTTAAAAGAATTAGAATTCATGATTTAAGACATTCTCACGCAAGTTTATTATTAAATGAGGGTATAAACATTGTAGCTTTAAGTAAAAGACTGGGACACGAAAAAGTATCAACTACATTAAACACTTACTCTCACATGATCCCTAGTGAAGATAAAATACTGAATGTAATGGAAAATTTAAGCGTAACAAAATCGTAACAATAATTTTAAAATAAGGTATATTATGATAAAAAATGTTATGTAATAAAAAATAAAATAGCTTAAAATACACATTAAGATTATATAAAAAGTATATATTTGTAGAATGGGAATAATCGCAAAAAAACAAAAAACTTTGTAAAATCAATGGTTACAGAAGATTAAAAATTGTAACTGGGATTAAAATAGGAACATTTGTAAAAAAGAATAAATTGAATAATAGTTCCAAGTGGTTTACATTTGGACAAAATATTAGACCGTAGTTTAAAGCTACGGTCTTTTTGCGTACATTTACTTATGTTTAAAAATATCTTCTTATTAAAAAATCGAAAAAAATAAAATTAAAATATATTTAACAGATGAAGAAAAAGAAATTTTTGAAAAGAAAATGAAACTTGCAAATTGTAAAACAATGTCCCACTTTCTTAGAAAATGTGTATTAGAAAAAGAAATTTATATTGTAGATTTAGAACCGTTTAGAGATCTTCAATGGATACTTTCAAATGTAACAAATAATATAAACCAGATTGCAAAAGCAACTAATATAACTAGTGTTATTTACAAGAAAGATATTGATTATATTAGAGAAAGAATAGAAAAATTATAAAAAGAAATATGGGATATATATTCCCTGATTCTTAATAAATCAAAAGAAAGTTTCTGGTGATTAGTATGGCAATTACAAAAATACATCCTATAAAATCAACTCTAAATTTGGCAATAGATTATATAACCAATAGTGAAAAAACTGATGAAAAATAGATTATATAACCAATAGTGAAAAAACTGATGAAAAAATCTTGGTATCTTAATTTAATGGTCGTCCATCTACTGTCCACATTTAATTTCTGAAAACTAGAGAAGACAATGATACTAAATTTACAGTTCTGGCTATACACTTGATTCAATCTTTTCTACCAGGAGAGGTTGATCCTATAAAAGCTCACGAAATTGGAATGGAAATATGAAAAAAAGAACACTCTTATGCAAGAGTATTCTCTGAATAAAGAACAATTTTCTGACCTTGTTCAGTATAGGAAAAACAATGAAAATTATTATGGAAAGGAAGTGGAGAGATAAAAAATTGAAAAAATAATTTTTTTCTGGTATAACATTATTGTAAAAATTTACAAATAATTACCCAAGGAGGTAAAATATGAAAATCTTTGAATCAATAAAAAATAGATGGAAAAAATTCTTGAAAAATCTAGCAGATGAAAATAAAAAATCTTTTGGAAATGAAAGATTAGATTGTTGTTCAATGAACAAAAGAGAATATAAATAAAGAAAAAAATGACCATGGCGGAGACTGTGT
>QWCH01000592.1_pt1 | contig 68966 bp, 42 predicted proteins | sample 1972671 | NCBI WGS metagenome assembly QWCH01 (sample SAMN09866713, study PRJNA288562) | Human gut metagenome isolate term3_stool, whole genome shotgun sequencing... | isolation source: gut | host: Homo sapiens | place: USA: California
GACGACCACAAGTCGTGTACCCCAGCAGGAGCAAAACTAACAGATGAGTACACTCCCAGGACTAACAAAAATAACCCGAGTACCATCTCAGTAACACCTTCCCAACTGTGTACTTTTTTCAGGAAGAGGACATTTGCTACCTAGGAAATGGGCAAATTCTTCGGACTTATTTTTTGATTCCTCCGAAGTTTCATTTGATTCTTCCGAAGAATTTTTTATTTCCTAGGTAGGAATTGGGGGAATTCCTAGGTAGCTATTTGGCAAATTCCTAGGTAGGAATTCCATTCTTCGGGAAGAAGGTGTAATCAGTGAGGTTCCGTAGCCACTCTGCATCGATACTCGAACCGCGTATCCCTATTTATTGTCATGTGCAGCTCCTAGACGGTTGGTTATCATGCGTCAGCCCTGACTAGGTAAGGGTACCTTAGAGCTAGGACGAATGGTTTGCGTATCTTTGCAGTGCAACAGATCGATAATAAAATGGATAGATTACGCTGTATGAGATATGTGCTGAGCTGTTTAGCGCTCTCCTTGCTGCTGATATCGTGTGGTAAGGGAGGCTCTGACGAGGGCACTGCGGGGGGCTCAGCGGTGGATAGCACCGCTGTGATACGCTATGCTGAGGGACTACAAATCGAGCATGCGGGGGCGGTGACACTGGTCACCATCTCCGACCCGACGCATGACAGCAGCGAGGTGTATCGCTACGCTTTGGTGCCTCGTGAGCAGGCGCAGGAGCTGGCGGCTGAGGTGCCTGAGGGCTACACCATGATAGAGACGCCAGTGCGTCGGGTCATCGTGATGACGACGCTACAGCTCTCTAACTTTATCAAGCTTGATGCAGTGGATCGGATCGTGGGGATGCCCAGTACGCGTTTCCTCTTCAACGAGGAGATGCAGTCACGGCTGGCTTCGGGCGCAGCTAAGCGGATCGGCATCGAGGGCAACTTCGACAGCGAGCTGATCATGGCTCTGCAACCAGATATTATATTAGTAAGCCCCTTCAAGCGGGGTGGCTACGATGTGATCAAGCAACTAGACATACCGCTGATTACCTTCCTGGGCTACAAGGAGACTTCCCCACTGGGGCAGGCTGAGTGGCTTAAGTTTACGGCGCTCCTGCTGGGCATGGAGGAGCGTGCGGAGACAATCTTCAGCACGATAGAGCAGCGCTACCACGAGCTCCAAGCTTTGATTACTGATGACTTGCCCCGCCCGAAGGTGCTTAGCGGTGAACTGCACGGTGGCAACTGGTACGTGGTGGGTGGCGCAAGCTACTTGGCTCACCTCTTTGAGGATGCAGGTGCGGACTATTTTATGGCAGACGATAAGGAGTCGGGAGGCTTCTACGTAGACTTCGAGACGGTCTATGCTAAAGCTGCCGATGCGGACTACTGGCGCATTGCGAATAGCTACGATGGCGCCTTCTCCTACGATGTGCTGGGCAAGACGGATGCACGTTACCGAGACTTCAAAGCTTATCGGGATAAGCAGGTACTGTACTGCAATCTGCGGGAGAGACCGTTCTATGAGCTTTCGCCCGTGGAGCCGGAGGTGGTCTTGGCGGACTTGATCCACGCCTTTCACCCGCAGCTACTGCCTGACCATGAGCCGGTCTTTTACTCGATACTAACTCGCTAAGGGAAGCTATGCGACGTCCGATTATAGCCTTTACAGTCATAGCACTCCTCATCGTAGTCTTCTTCGTGCTCAACCTATCGTTGGGGACGATCGCTGTCCCCTTTGACCAGGTGATGCGCATACTCTTTGGGGCGGATGCTGGTGGCGATGAGATCTGGCGCAACATCATCTGGAAGAGTCGCTACCCGCAGACCATTACGGCACTAGTAGCGGGTGCGGGGCTCTCCATCAGTGGTCTGCAGATGCAGACGGTCTTTCGTAATCCACTGGCGGGTCCTTCGGAGTTAGGTATTAGCTCGGGAGCTAGCCTAGGTGTGGCGACCTTTATCCTCCTCTCGGGGAGCATTAGCCAGCGAGCACTGGTGCGGATGGGCTTCGTGGGGGAGATGGCTGTCTCGGTGGCGGCACTCCTCGGAGCGCTCCTCGTGATGTCGATCATCATGACGATGGCGCAGCGTGTCCGTGGCAATGTGGTGCTACTGATCATGGGTGTGATGATCGGCTACATAGCAAATGCCATCATCGGCGTGCTGAAGTTCTTTAGCAATGATGAGGATGTGCGCAGCTATGTGATCTGGGGCTTGGGCAGCTTTGCCAAGGTGAGTGGCGATCAGGTGACTACCTTTGTCCTGATCATGCTGGTGCTGATACCGCTCTCCTTCCTGCTGATCAAGGTGCTGAACCTGATGCTCCTCGGGGAGAACTACGCCCGCAGCCTCGGGCTAAACTACGGACGGGCGCGCCACCTGGTCATCTTCTCGGCCTGCCTGCTGACCGCTATCGTGACCGCTTACTGCGGCCCGATCGTCTTCATCGGACTGGCGGTACCGCATCTCTGTCGCACCATCTTTGCCACCTCCAATCATCTGACACTGATGCCTGCGGTGACACTCGTCGGAGCGCTCCTGGCGCTCTGCTGTAACTTGATCGCCCGCATGCCAGGCATGGAGGGGGCGCTACCGATCAACTCGGTGACGGCGCTCATCGGCGCTCCGATTGTGATTTGGGTACTATTTGACAAACGACGTAGAGAGCAACTGTAATCGTATGACTAGCCACGCAACGATAGAGCTTTGTGACCTATCGATAGGGTATCACCAGATGAAGCGCACGCGCGTCGTAGCGAGTCAGCTCAACGCTCCCATCTGGTCGGGACAGCTCACTTGCCTCATCGGCTCAAATGGGGTGGGCAAGTCGACGCTGCTCAGGACGATCGCAGCCTTTCAGCCGAAGCTCGGCGGGGCGCTCCTGGTCGAGGGTAAGGAGATACAGCAATACAGTGCCAAAGAGCTGGCGCGTCGTATCAGCGTCGTGCTCACGGAGCGACTTATCATGAGCAATACGACTGCCTACGAGATGATCGCCCTGGGGCGTAGTCTCTATACGGGCTTCTGGGGGCAGATGAACGAGAGTAACCGTCAGGCGGTCGACGAGGCGCTGCAGTTGGTCGGCATACAGCCTCTAGCCAAGCGCATGATCGACTCGCTCAGTGATGGCGAGCGCCAGAAGGTGATGATTGCCAAGGCGCTGGCGCAGGAGACTCCTATCATATTACTGGACGAGCCGACCGCCTTCCTGGACTTTCCCTCGAAGGTAGAGATGCTTCAGCTCCTTCTTCGCTTGTCTCGTGAGACGCACAAGACGATTTTCCTCTCCACGCACGACCTAGAGCTGGCTCTCCAAATAGCCGATCAGGTGTGGCTCCTCGATGATGACCACAAGCTACACATGGGTCCACCGAGGTCGCTCGCTGGTGACGGGACCTTGCCGAGCTACTTTGCGGCAAAGGGAATAGACTTCGACCCCGATACCTTACACTTCTCCATTCACACCTCAAACGTATGATCCTAATCATCGGCGGAACCACAGAAGGGCGCAAAGCGCTCGAGGTGTGTGAGGAAGCGGGCAAACCCTTTTACTACTCCACACGAGGCGCTTCTCAAGAGCTCACGATGCACCACGGGATCCGTCTGGAGGGCGGAATGAATGGCGAGGAGATGGCGTACTTCTGCAAGGAGCAAGCGATAGCCCTCATCGTAGATGCGGCGCACCCCTTCGCAATGGGCGTTCACCAGAGCGTGGCCGACTGTGTGTCTCGCCTGCGGCTCCCTGTCATACGGTATGAGCGCACTTTTCCCGCTTTACCTGCCTCGGTCGTGTCGCTGGACTCCTTTGATGCAGCGCTGACATATCTCCTCAAGCAGCAACCTCGGCGACTGCTCGCCCTGACGGGCGTCAACTCGATCGAGCGACTGAGAGCCTACTGGACCCAGCACGAGACCTATCTGCGGGTGATGCCCATCGCAGAGACCGAGGAGCGACTACGGCAGAGCGACTTCCCGCCAGAGCGGCTGGTTTACTATGACAAGGAGCAGTGTGACCGAGAGCTCTTCACCACGCTACGACCAGACATGATCCTACTCAAGGAGAGTGGCGACACGAGTGGCTTTGCGGCAAAAGTGAAGGAGGCACTCGCCCTCGGCATCACCGTGCTGGTCATCCGAAGGCCTCAGATCCCTTATCCCGCTACCGTCACCGTTGAGGGTCCCGTAGGACTTCGTCGCTCCATCGAGCGACTGCTGGGGAGCGACTTCTTCCCTCAGCGCATTGGCTTGACGACTGGCACCACCGCCACAGCTGCCGCTACGGCAGCCCTGCTCACACTGCTCAACGAGGAGTCTTATAGCGAGGTGACTGTGACCCTTCCTCAGGGCGAACGGGTTCCTTTCCCAATCCAACATACGGAGCTCACAGCGCAAGGCGCTCGAGCGGTTGCCATCAAGGATGCGGGCAGCGACCCCGACGTAACGGATGGCGCAGAGATCGTTGCCGACTTGTCGCTCACACAGGCTCATAGCGGGGTTTCCTTCCTCCAGGGCGAAGGGGTAGGGCGAGTTACCCTCCCTGGCATTGGACTAGAGATCGGAGAGCCTGCCGTCAACCCCGTCCCGCGTCAGATGATGCGCCAAGCACTCGGTGCTTTGGTTGACCTCTCCCAAGTAGGCATTGACCTGACCATCTCCGTTCCCGAGGGACGACGGCTCGCCCACAGCACCTTCAATCCACGACTCGGCATCCTAGACGGCATCTCTATCCTCGGCACCACAGGCGTCGTGCGTCCCTATTCGAGCGAAGCCTTTGTTGAGTCGATACGTCGTGAGCTGGAGGTGAGCAAGTCGGTCTATGGCAAGCATCTCGTGCTTAACTCTGGCGGACGCAGCGAGCGCTACCTCAAGGGGCGCTTTCCCGAGCTTCCCGCCAACGCTTTCGTTCAGTATGGCAACTTCATCGGTGAGACGCTCAGCCTAGCCAACGAACTAGGTTTCCCGCAGATCACCCTCGGCATCATGATCGGCAAGGCGGTCAAGCTGGCGGCTGGCGAACTGGACACACATAGCAAGAAGGTGGTGATGGACAAAGCTTTCATCACCGCCCTCGCCTCTGCCTCTGGAGCGAGCGAAGCGCAGAAGCAACAGATCAGCGAGATGACCCTAGCCCGCGAACTGTGGCAGATCTTCCCCGACGGTACGCACCCCCTCTACCAAAGCATCGTTGATCACTGCTATCAAGTCTGCAAACCTCTCGTTCCCTCGGCTCAGCTCGAGGTTCTTCTCATTCCTGACTCACAACTTTAGTCAATCCCTTATGTCAACTCTTCCCTCCCTTCTCATTGCTGCGCCCCTCTCTGAGAGTGGCAAAAGCACGCTCACCATGGGCCTCCTCCGTGCTTACACACGTCGCGGTCTAGCCACCCAAGCATTCAAGTGTGGTCCCGACTACGTAGATCCTAAGCTACACAGCGTGGCTACGGGTCGCCCAGCGGTCAATCTGGACCTTTTTATGTACGGTGCCGAGCGTGTGCAGGCGCTCTACGACCATTATAGTCAGGACGCTCAGGCGGTCATCGTGGAGGGCGTGATGGGGCTCTTCGACGGTTACGATCGGGACAAAGGTTCTGCGGCCGACATCGCTCGTCTCCTAGACCTGCCCGTCGTGCTGGTCGTGACCCCGCGCTCGATGGCTTACACGGTGGCTCCGTTGCTCTACGGGTTGCAGCACTTTGACCCCAGGATCCGGATAGCAGGAGTCATCTTTAATAAGGTCTCCTCGGAGCGTCACCTGACCTATCTTACGCAAGCTGCCACCGATGCGGGCGTGCCCGTGCTGGGCTCGCTACCTCGTGTCGACGACATCGCCATCCCCAGTCGTTATCTAGGACTGGACGTTGACGACTTGGCGCAGATAGACCGTTACGCCGATCAGGTGGCCGACCTCTTAGAGCAACATTTAGATATTGACCGCCTCCTAGCCATCTCCTCAGAGCGAAAGGAGCGAACCCACGAAGCTCCCGCTTTGCAAAAGCGAGCTTCGTCAACGCCTCGTCGTATAGCCGTGGCTCGTGATGATGCTTTCAACTTCCTCTATCAGGAGAATCTGCGTCAGCTAGAGCAGTGGGGCGAGGTGACTTACTTCAGTCCGCTCTCCGACAAGGAGCTTCCGCCGAGCGACTTCGTCTATCTCCCTGGCGGTTATCCTGAGCTACATCTGGAGCAGTTGTCCGCCAATAAGTCGATGCTCGACAGCCTCCGCGACTACGTCCGTGGGGGCGGAGCGATGCTTGCCGAGGGCGGAGGCATGCTCCTCCTCTGCGAAGCGATTGTTGACGAGAAGGGGACCAGTTATCCGCTCGTGGGGGCGCTACAGCAGACTGCCACGATGCAGCAGCGCGGGCTAGCCCTCGGCTACCGACAGCTCGAGATAGAGGGTGTGGCGGTGCGTGGGCACGAGTTTCACTACTCTCGCATCATAGACCCGCTCCCCACAGTAGCGCAGCAGTACAATGCGTGGGGCGATCCCGTGGCGACCGCGCTATGGCATACGGGGCGTTGCTACGCCACCTATACGCACCTCGCCCTTACCGAGCAGCTCCTGTCACGCCTCCTCTGACCCACAGATATGTGAGCTTAGAGCTTAAAGGCTAGAGACCAGCGGGGTTGTTTTTGACGGCACAGCTTTTTTTAGTAGCTTTGTCATATCGCAGTAACGATGGCGTAATCTGTGTAGGGTACTTTTGCATTGCCTCTTGGTAGAGGCGCACGAAGGACTCCGCTAGTTGTTGCTGCGGCATCACATATTTCTAGTTAACCAGACACAACTAATCTATGGCAAATAGAACTTATCGTCTACTCTTCACGCTAATGGCTCTCTCGTGGGGGCTATTCCTGACAGCTGCTTGCCAGCCGACGGGTCGGCAGGGAGATGCGGAGCATCCTCAGGCGGACATCCATCAATCTTTCCTCGCCTCACAGCAGGACTACGACCTGCGTGTCGCTGGCACCGCTTGGGAGGCTGGCGACGAGATAGGTATCTACGTGCGTCGCACGGCACAGAATACCACTTGGTCGGCTGAGCAACTACAGCATAGCAACCTGCACTACAAGACCACTCGTGGTGGGGGCATCGCGACCTTCGATCCAGCTGATGAGCAGCAGAAGGTGCAGTGGAACTCATCGATGAAGTATGATATCCTCGCTTACTACCCCTATAATGCTCAGACGCAGGGGGGCAAGATCGCTTACAGCGTTGCTGATCAGGCTACGCTCAAGCCTCTGCTTATCTCGGACAATCTTTCAGCCATTGCGTCCGATGTCGCAAAGGAACTAGTCTTTCGTCAGGCACTCGCCTCGCTTCGCTTTGAGATGCGCAGTGAGGATGGTGGTTCTCTAGAGGGCGTCAAGGTGCGCATCGTCGGTATGCCGACGACAGGTTCGCTGGATCTCTATAGTCGTCAGTGGCAGGTCGATGCTAGCTCTACGGCTGAGATCTCAGTGCCAGTCACCGTCTTGGGTGCTACCACTACGGCTACCGCGCTGATCCTACCTATCGAGACGACCACGAGCGAGATGAAGGTACTCTTCACCCTTCCCAACGGACGTACCTACACCTGGCCACTACGTGAGGGGCAAAGCCTTGTCATGGGGCAGCAGCGCACCCACACCATCACGCTCAAGGATACGGGCACGGGCAAGGTCGCAGAGGTTGGTCAATACTTCGAGCTACCCGCCAAGAAGAATCTTCCCAACACGCTGGAGGTACAGCACAAGCTCCCGAGCAATCCCTCGGCGCGCAACTACTTCCTGCTATATAATACGAAGCTTCACCTAGCTCACTATGTCGCTTATCCTCTCTACAAAGATGTATTGCAGAAGAATGTCAAGCGTACTGATGCTTGGAGGTATGATCCGAAGATCTCTGTTTCGTATCAACCAAACTTGACGGGGGCTTATAAAGGCTACTCTAGAGGACACCAAATCCCTAGTGCAGATAGACTCGCTTCTCGAGAAGATAATATCAGCACGTTCTACTACTCCAACATGGTTCCTCAAAATCTAACCCATAATAATGGCGTTTGGAAAAAATTAGAGGATAAGGTACGTTCTCTTGCTGAGAGTGTCGACACGCTCTATGTAGTGACGGGCGTAGGCTTTAACAGCACAAACTATAAGTACACTCAGGATCGAAGTAACGTGGACTGCCCAATACCTGACTACTTCTATAAGGTAGTCGTATGGCGTGACAAGCAGCAGCGCTGGTACTCCAAGGCGTGGTGCATACCACACGAGCCACTCACAGGAAGTCCCGATCCTTACCAGACGACGCTCAAAAAGATGGAGGAGAAGACTGGCTTTGACTTCTTCCCTGCGCTCAACGATGTCACCGTGATTGATGAATAATCTGTAGCTCACCTACTACTATGAATAAGTTATTAACGACAATCTCTATACTACTCACGACGCTACTCCTCGCTACCTCTTGTACTAAGGAGCAGTCTCGCTGTAACACTTGTCCCGATGCAGATGGTGCGCAAGCTAAGGACTACATAGTCTTCAAGAGCAACATACGTCTGAGCGACAAGGAGGTGCGCGCTACGGACGGACGCTTTGATGTGAGCGACCAGATTGGTGTCTATGCACGTGGAGCTGAGGAGCGCAATAACCTGCACTACCACGCCATCCCTGGGGGGCATATAGCGATCTTTCACCCTACGACGATGTTTGACCGCATCTACCCCAGCACCGTTAGGGAGCTAGACTTCTACGCTTACGCTCCGTACCGCACGGACGTTCAGAAGGGGATCATACATCTGAACTTGATCAAAGAACCGCTCGACCTCCTCTGGGCTCATCACCGTGAGGTGGCACCTCGTGTGGACAAGAAGGAGTACACGCTCCTCTTCTCGCACGTCCTCTCACGCATCGTCTTCACTCTGCAGGGACTCCCCGCGGGAGTGACACTACAATCGATGCAGCTACAAGGCATGGTCGTCGAGGGCGACTTTGACGTTCTCACGGGCGAGCTACGAGCTCCGTACAGTTCGAAGGAGACGCTCCCGCTCACCGTTGGTACAGATCAGCGCTCCGCCTCGTCTCTCATCCTCCCGAAGGAGATTGTGAACGCACAGCTACAGCTCACGCTCAGCAATGGGCGCACCTACACCAAGGCGATCAATCAGCTAGACATCGTTAGCAACAAGATCTACTATTATAATATCACCCTTGATGAACAGCAGGGAGGTATCTCCATAGACCTAGTCAACGGACAGATCGTGGATTGGGAGGACGATGGCACCGTTTCGAACATCGTTGCCACTCCAACCGAAACACCCACGCCAGACCCTAAGCCTGCTGGCGAGAATATTTACGGGGTCAATCTCACACAGACAGCTCGCGCACTACCGCTCAATGATGACTTCGCCAAGGGGGGCAAGGACTATGATCCCTTTGCACTCCCTGGCTGGCTCAACAAAGCACTCGTCGGTGCGCGTGACTTTCAGAAGCGCTCTTACAGTGGCGTACACTATGCTCAGGCCAGTGCCTTTAAGTCTGCCGATCCAGTAAACAAATGTGTCCTCGTCACGCCTCGTCTACAGATGACAGCTGGCTCTAGCTATACGGTAGAGCTAACTTACAGCTCGGGACACACTAACGGTGCTACCCTTACTGTCCAGCAGTTAGACAAGGATGGAGCACTCGTCAAGACGCTAGAGGTCATCAACGATGCGACCTCTCCTAGTGGCTATGGCAACCAGCATTACAAGAAGAGCTACGCTATCACAGCCTCTGCCGAGGCGGGCTATATAGCTCTCCTCTATGAGGCTTCGCAGCAACCTCTCCACACGACGACTTACCAAGTCGAAGCACTCACTGTAAAATAAGAACCACACATTAATCCTCTAAATACCAACTAAACATGAAAAAACTACTTTTCGGTGCACTAGCACTACTCGCACTCACGGCCTGTAACAAGGACAACAAGAGTGAAGCACTCCAGCAGGAGGCTATGCAGTTTGGGTCAAACATCCCAACGCTCAACCTCCGTATGGCAAACAACGCCTTCGAGGCAAACGATGCTATCGGTATCTCTATGACTGGTGACGCTACCGCTACCAACGTAGAGTACAAGACCACTGCAGGAGGCGCTACCGCCACCTTCGCACCCGCCGCTACTGGACTAACCTTTGCCGAGGGGCAGACGGTCAACTTCGTCAGCTACTATCCTTACAGCGCTAACGCTAAGACCGATCTAGCTATCGATCTAACCAACGCACAGACCGACGTCCTCTACTCCAATAACCTGACGGGCATCAAGACCGCTAAGGACGCTACGGGTGCTAACCACGTACTACAGTTTACGCACAAGCTAGCTCTCGTGAGCTTCACCATGGCAGGTCTACCTGCTGGTACGACTATCGCCTCAGCTCAGCTAGAGGGCATCGTCACCACCAGCTCGATGAAGATCGCTGACGGTACGCTCACCAACGGCACGGCAACGGCTACGCAAAAGCTACAGCTCAAGAATGGCACCTTCGCTCCAACGATTGTCATCCCTGCTACCAATGCCAATGCTAAGCTCGTCATCAAGCTGAGCGACGGCAAGAGCTACAGCTACACCTTCGCTAGCCTTGCTCTCCAGTCTGGCAAGAACCACAAGTTCAACGTCACCCTCGCATCTGGCGCCATCACAGTAGATCAGGTCAATGGTCAGATCTCTGACTGGAACGTCGTAGATGGTGAGGATATCATCGTTAATCCCGACGACAATGGCGGTACGGAGCCTACTCCCGATCCAAAGCCAGCTGGCGAGAATATCTATAAAGTAGACCTCACACAGACAGCTCGCGCACTACCGCTCAATGATAACTTCGCCAAGGGGGGCAAGGACTATGAACCCTTTGCACTCCCTGGCTGGCTCAACAAAGCACTTGTCGGTGAGCGTGACTTCCAGAAGCGCTCTTACAGTGGCGTACACTATGCTCAGGCTAGTGCCTATAAGTCTGCCGATCCAGTAAACAAATGTGTCCTCATCACGCCACGTCTGCAGATGACAGCTGGCTCTAGCTATACGGTAGAGCTAACATACAGCTCGGGACACACCAACGGAGCTACGCTCACTGTCCAGCAGCTAGACAAGGATGGCGCACTCGTCAAGACCCTAGAGGTCATCAACGATACATCAGCTCCTAGAGGCTATGGTAATCAGCACTACAAGAAGAGCTACACTATCGCAGGCTCTGCTGAGGCGGGCTATATAGCTCTCCTCTATGAATCTTCGCAAACACCTCTGCACACGACGACTTATCAAATTGAGGCTGTCAACGTACACTAATTGATTAAGCTGGTCGCATATAGATTGTAGCGACCTATCGTATATAAAAACAGTAAACATGAAGAAACTACTTGTCGGTGCACTAGCACTACTCGCACTCACTGCCTGCAACAAAGACAACAAGAGTGAGTACCTACAGCCAGAGGCGATGCAGTTTGGGTCAAACATCCCAGCGCTCAACCTTCGTATGGCTAACAATGCCTTCGAGGCAAACGATGCCATCGGTATCTCTATGACTGGTGACGCTACCGCTACCAATGTAGAGTACAAGACCACGGCAGGAGGCGCTACCGCTACCTTTGCACCTGCCGCTACTGGACTAACCTTTGCCGAGGGGCAGACGGTCAACTTCGTTAGCTACTATCCTTATAGCGCTAACGCTAAGACCGATCTAGCTATCGATCTGACCAACGCTCAGACCGATGTCCTCTACTCCAATAACTTGACGGGCATCAAGACCGCTAAGGACGCTACGGGTGCTAACCACGTACTACAGTTTACGCACAAGCTAGCTCTCGTGAGCTTCACCATGGCTGGTCTACCTGCTGGTACGACTATCACCTCAGCTCAGCTAGAGGGCATCGTCACCACCAGCTCGATGAAGATTGCTGACGGTACGCTTACCAACGGCACAGCAACAGCTACGCAAAAGCTACAGCTTGCTGCTGGCACCTTCGCTCCAACGATCGTCATCCCAGCTACCAATGCTAATGCTAAGCTAGTCATCAAGCTCAGCGACGGCAAGAGCTACAGCTACACCTTCGCTAGCCTCGCTCTCCAGTCTGGCAAGAACCACAAGTTCAACGTCACCCTCGCTTCAAACGCTCTCACAGTAGATCAGATCAATGGTCAGATCTCTGACTGGAACGTAGTAGATGAGGGCAACGTCACCGTGGATCCCGACAACACGGGTGGCGTAACACCTCCTCCTACGCCACAGCCCACTACTGCTGAGCTACTCTTCCCCGGTGCTGACTTCGAGGACTTCGCTGCCTTCAAGGGTACACTAAACAAATATGGTGTAGGCACTTATTGCTCAGAGGCTACAGGTGCAGGTCGCACGGGCAATGCGCTCAAGATCAGTGGCTCAATGGCTAAGAATGGTTACTTCTTCACGGTAGAGAACAAGAGTGGCAAGGAGTTCACGGGCAAGTCCAAGATCACCTTCTACGTCAAGGGTACAGCCACTGGCAAGGGTATCTCTATCAACCTATATCCTGCAGACAAAACGGTGTCAGGACTAACGCCGCAAGGCTACTACGCTTACAACCTGGGCAATATTAACAACGCTGACGTTACCATCCAGGATGCTTCTCACGCAGCTAAAAATCAAAACGACTACGCTGGTAGTGTCAATGCTACCGACTGGGTTAAGGTAACGCTGGACATCAGTGGTAAGGCACTTGCTAAGAGTGGTAACCTCATTGCCTTCAAGGGGGGTGGTAACGGGGTCTATGACCTCCTCATTGACGACATCACGATCGAGTAGTCAGTCAGACCAGCGAGCCTTCGTCGCCTAGCGCGAGAGGCAGCCCGCTAACAAATAAACGTAGGGACGTACGGCATTGTGCTGTATGTCCCTACGTTCGTTTTATCCCGTGCGTGGCAACTATCCTATGCCTCCCGACAAAGGGCTAAAAGTCCGTTAGACCTCAGTGCCATCTAGGTGAAACTGGAGTTTCATAGGGAGGAAACTAAAGTTTCATACGGGAGAAACTAGAGTTTCATGCGGAGGAAACTAAAGTTTCATCGGTGAGAAACTGCTCGTTTAGCGGGAATTTAACCGTCGTTCAGCGGTTAATTCGTATCTTAGCAACGCGGAGAGGGCTATCCTCAGCGCCACTTGTCACGTGATCCCCGAGCTGCTAGCGTTGGTCGAGAGTAGGGGAGTGGTGGCACCGTTACCTCCAAGTAATTTACTATCTATGAGTTATCTCAAGTTTGACCGCACGACGCTTTCTAACCTAGACCGCTCGCTACAGCTGGAGCATATACGCTCTAACCGTGGGGGTGCCTTCAACTGTACGACCCTCGTGGGGTGCAACACGCGCAAGTATCACGGTCTGCTCGTGGTGCCACTGCCTCACCTGAGCCGTCACAACCATATCCTCCTCTCGTCGCTAGATGCTACGGTGATACAGCATGGGGCGGAGTTTAACCTCGGGGTGCATCTCTACGGCGATGGCACGGTCTATCCCAATGGGCACAAGTACATACGAGAGTACAACATAGACAAGATGCCCCGCACGATATACCGTGTGGGCGGGGTGGTCCTACAGCGGGAGTCGATCTTCTGCCACTACAAGAATCAGGTGATTATCAAGTTCACGCTCCTTGACAGCCACAGCGAGACGACGCTGCGGTTGCGCCCTGTGGTCGCCTTTAGGGATGTGATCCTCCTATCGCATGAGAACGATACGGCCGACACGACCGTCCACCCAGTTGGCACGACGGGTGTGCGCACCTGTCTCTATGAGGGTTACCCCGATCTATACATGCAGGTGGATGCCTCCTCGCATTGGGTCGATGAGGGCTACTGGATCAAGAATCTGCACTATCCTAAGGAGCAGATACGAGGGTACGAAAGCTGCGAAGACCTCTATTCGCCTGGCTACTTTGAGATGGATCTGCGCAATGGTGAGTCGGTCTACTTCACCGCACAGCTAGAGGAGGTGGACGTGACCACGCTGCCAGCGCTCTTTGACTCAGAGGTGGCGCATCGCAAGGCGCGAGTAGATCTGCAGAGCTGTCTGCGCAACGCTTGTAGCCAGTTTTACTACAAGCCAGAATCCAATAGACACTACATCCTCGCGGGCTTCCCCTGGTATGGGGTTCGAGCGAGGGATGAGATGGTCGCTTTGCCTGGTTGCTCGATCTACAGCGATCATCCGGAGCGCTTTCACAATGTGATGAGTACCTTCATACGGAGCAGTATCAACTTCATCAAGCAGATAGCGCTCCCGCTAGATATGGAGGGGGTACGCGACCCCGACGTGGGGCTCTGGGCGATACGTGCTATACAGCTCTTTCTCGCTGAGTATCCAGACGACAGCCACCGCACCTTCTACCTAGACTTCGTGGGGCGCATCATCGACTACTACCTGAGCGACCGCCACCCGATCCTGCGCATCGAGCCTAATGGACTGCTCTATGCCGAGGGTAGTGGCACGCCTCCAGTCACCTGGATGGACTCAACGATAGCGGGGCAAGCGGTCGTGCCACGACGGGGCTATCTGGTGGAGGTAAACGGCTTGTGGTACAATGCGCTCTGCTTCTACCGTGAGGCTCGTGGGGTGGGCTTTCCCGAGGAGCTCGCGGGCGTGATCGAGCGCTTAGAGCCAGCCTTCGAGCAGACCTTCGTCAATCCCTATGGCTACCTATATGACTACGTGACCAAGGAGGGGTATCGTGAGCGGGCTGTCCGTCCTGATATGCTGATAGCTATCTCGCTGCCGTTCTGCCCGCTGAGCCGTGCTAAGCAGCGACAAGTGCTAGGAATCGAGACCTCTGAGCTACTCACACCAAAGGGTATTCGCTCGCTGAGCCCCCGCAGTGAGGGTTATGTGGAGCAGTGCAGCGGGCTTCAGGAGCAGCGTGAGCATGCTTACTATAATGGCTCCGCTTGGCCGTGGCTACTGGGAGCCTACACGGATGCCTATCTGAAGATCAATGGGCGTAGCGGTGTGACCCACCTGGCGCGCCTGCTCGGGGATATACAGGATGAGCTACAGCATCACGGCATCTCGACACTGAGCGAACTGTACGATGGCAACCCGCCCTACGATAGTCACGGCGGTATCTCCTTTGCGATGAGCTGTGCGGAGGTCTTGCGCGCCTTGGTGACCCTGGAGCGGTACAACAGCGAGGAGACCCCTCTGGCTAACTACCTATACTATACAACCAGCAACGAAGAGCGTCCTACAAGAAGAGCAGACCAATAAATACCCTTACCTTTGAAGTATAACTATAAAGCCTACGAAACAATGAGACACCAACTACTATTACTAACCATACTACTCAGTTGCGGGCTTATCGCCTCAGCTCAGAAAGAGTGGGATGGTCTCCTTACGACGGTAGAGCATCCGACAGATCCAGCGCAAGGGCGAGTCCTTGCCATTATGACTAATGATGCGTACATCCCGATACAGATCAAAGATGGTGTCTATGCTTCAGTAACCGACCCGCTACAACTAAGTGGTAAGCCTATCCAGCTAGACAGTATCTACCACTTCGTCTGCAATCGTGAGGGAGACAGCTACCACTACGACTTTGAGCAACTATACAAAGGGGCAAAGTATGTCACGGCTGAGGGTTGGTTCGTAACTGCCCTTATGGGTGAAGACCCCAATACAGGAGTTGTGATACCAGGAATAGAGAGTTTCTTCCTAACTAAGGATAAGGCTCGTATGGATGATGCGTTTACCGAATGGGGAGGTATAGTAATCGCTTTGGGAGGATGGACTCGCAAACATCTCTATGACGTAAATAGAGACTTGACATTCACTACTCCCCCGGACTCTATATATACCATTAGGTTTGTAGAGATAGGCAGGAGCTATATGGCAACACACGTTCTATCTTCAAAGCTGACAAGTATAGACTTGCCTACAGAGAAGAGCCTTGGGCCTATCATTAAGCTTGAAGATGAGAAGCTCTTTATCAAAAGCACTCGCCCCATTTCATTCGTTGAGATCTATAGTCCAGAGGGGTATGCAAGTCGATATGAGACAGATGCTCGGGAAGAGATTGTCATTCCCCTTCAATACGCTAGTCACTGTTCTGTAGTTCATATAGAATTTGCAGACGGCTCCACACCGTTCACTCAAAAGATACTACTTTGATAGAGATTGCCTCTTAACACGACAAGTGGGACCAATGAAGATGTTCTTGTAAGATGAGAGTATTGATGTACGGGTGGGAGTTTCCCCCACACATTTCGGGAGGGCTAGGCACGGCTAGCTACGGCTTGACCAATGGTATGGCCGAGCAGAGCGATATGGATATAACCTTTGTCGTGCCTAAGTTGTATGGCGATGAGGACACTTCGCACATTACGCTGGTTGGCGCTGACCGCACGCCGATCGTTTACCATGATCATAGTGCCGAGTACCTGCGCTCACGGCTACACAATGAGGCGGAGGTGACCTACTACCAAGCTGCGAGAGAGCATATCTACGATGACTTCCGCTATCGCTGTCCCAACGACTTGGGCTGTCTGGAGTTTAGCGGAGCTTACCCGGACAACCTGCTGGAGGAGATCAACAATTACTCGATCGTGGCGGGCGTCATAGCGCGGACGGTGCCGTGCGACATCATTCACTCGCATGACTGGCTCACCTACCCAGCGGGGATTCATACGAAGATGGTGACGGGGCGGCCACTGGTAATCCATGTGCATGCGACCGACTTCGACCGCAGTCGTGGCAATGTCAATCCGCAGGTCTATGCGATCGAGCGGCAAGGGATGGACTACGCAGACGCTATCGTCTGTGTGAGCAACCTGACCCGACGAACTGTCATCGACAAGTATGGTCAGAGCCCCGACAAGGTCTTTACCGTCCACAACGCTGTCGAGCCGCTTAGTCCTGAGCTATTAGCTTTGCCCAATAAGCAGCATACGGGCGACAAGGTGATTACCTTCCTGGGGCGCATCACCATGCAAAAGGGGCCTGAGTACTTCGTCGAGGCAGCCCACAAGGTGCTACAGCATACCGACGGCATCCGCTTTGTGATGGCGGGCAATGGCGATATGATGGACAAGATGATCGACCTCGTGGCTCGCAAACGTATAGCCGATCGCTTTCACTTTACGGGCTTCCTGCGAGGACAGCAGGTCTATGAGATGCTGCGCTCGAGTGATGTCTACGTGATGCCCTCGGTGTCGGAGCCTTTTGGCATCTCACCGCTAGAAGCTATGCAGTGTGGCGTGCCGAGCATTATCTCTAAGCAGAGTGGCTGTGCCGAGATCCTGCGCTATGCGATCAAGACTGACTACTGGGACGTGGACGCTATGGCCGACGCTATGCACGCCCTCGTCACCTATCCGACGCTCCACGAGCATCTCAAGCAAAAGGGTCTCGAGGAGGTCAACAACATCGTCTGGAGCAAAGCTGGACTGCGCCTCAGAGCTATCTATGACCGACTTGTATAACCCTTTGACAAACGACTTCTCCACCTTCCTATGATACAGATTATACTTCACTTCTACCTACACCAACCGTTTAGGCTCAAGAACTACCCATTCTTCAATATCGGTAGCGACCACTACTATTACGACGACTTTGCCAATGAGGAGATACTGCGTCAAGTGGTAGACCGCTCCTATAGACCAGCACTCGAACTGATCGAGCAATTGATCGAGACGCATCCCGACTTTAGAGTTGCCCTCACGCTCTCAGGCTCGGTGCTCACACAGATGGAGCTGCACACGCCGGACATGATCCAGCTACTCAAGCGACTGGTTAAGAGCGGGCGCATCGAGATACTTGGCGAACCGATCTCGCACGGGCTCTGCGGGCTGTACGATGAGGAGGAGTATGCGAACCAATTGCGCATGTATCGCACCCGTATCAGTTCGCTCCTCGGGGTCTCTCCCGTGACGCTCTCCAATCCTGAGCTGATCTACAGCGACCGCATCGCACAGGTAGCTCATAGCCAAGGGTACAAAGCAATCGTCACCGAGGGCGCCAAGCACCTCCTAGCGTGGAAGAGTCCTAACTACCTGTACAACGCAACGACCGATGGAATGGCTCTCCTGATGCGTCACGCAGAGCTCTCCGATGCGATCGCCCACGACTTCGCACGGTACGATAGTCCGCTCTATCCCTACACGACGGAGCGCTTCTTTGCGACGCTGGAGGCTGAGCAGGGCGACTATGCTTTGGTCTCTCTGCCACTGGAGACGCTCGGATCGGTCTGGAGCCGTGAGACGGGCATCTTTGAGTTCCTCCGAGCTCTTCCCGAGCAGGGCTATAAGCGTGGCTTTACTTTTACCACGCACCAAGAGATTGCTACGCACTGCACCCCGCAGGACACGATCCAGGCGACCTATCCGGTGAGCCGTATGGGCGAGGAGCGAGACACCTCGCTATGGACGGGCAATGAGCTACAGCAATGTGTCATACAGAAGCTCGAGGAGTGGGGCGAGCGCATCCGTCTCTCACGAGACCAGCGACTCCTGGAGGACTGGATCAACTTACAGGGCTCCGACCACCTCTTCTATATGACCACCAAGTTGGGCGGTCCAGGGGCTTTCTCGCCATACGAGACGCCTTACGCCGCTTTTACCAACTATATGAACGTCCTGAGCGACTTCCTCCTACGTGTCTCTGCCGAGTACCCCACCTCTATGGGCAATGAAGAGCTCAGCGCACTCCTGCAGACCATCGAAAACCAAAACAAAAAGATAGCTCAGCTGGAAGATCAGCTGGCTAAGTAACCCAACCCGACTCCTTATATATGACCGCAACCACGCCTCAGGCGACAGCACTCCTAAGCAACCTCTTTACCGCTCCCGAGACTCCGTACGGGAGCTTCCCCTTTGACCAGTTCTTCGACCTCTCCTCCGCCTCCGCCATAGAGCAGACGATGGAGACCTTCCGCACGGCTATGCAGGAGGCGATCACGTTGCATCGTGCAGAGATTGATGCGATTACGGCACAGCGTGAGCCGGCCACCTTTGACAATACGATTCGTCGCTTCGAGGAGAGTGGGGAGGCGCTGGAGGCGGTCACGGCTGCCTTTTACAATCTGCTCTCCGCCTACTCGTGTCCCGAGATGATGCAACTCTCGGAGACCTTCTCGGACTGGCTCAGCAAGCTGTCGACGGATACGCTCCTCAACGAGGCGCTCTTCGCCCGCATTCGCTCCGTCTATGACCAGCGGGATGAGCTGCACCTGGACGAGATCGACCTGCGCCTCCTGACCGAGAGCTACGAGGGCTTTGCGGACAACGGTGCTCTGCTCGTTGGTGCCGAGCGGGAGCGCTTTAGAGAGATCAATGAGCAGCTCAGTCAGTTGACCACACGCTTTGCGCAAAACAAACTTTGCGACGAGGAGTCCTGGACACTCTTCGTGCCTGCTGACGAAAGCGACCGCCTACGTGGCTTGCCTCAGCAGATCCTAGACGATGCTCGAGAGAAAGCACGCACTGCCTCCGAAGCGCATGGCGAGGGCTACCTCTTTGATCTGTCGGCTCCGCATGTGGGTGCCATCATGAAGCATTGTGCCGACAGAGATCTGCGCTACAAGATGTACCTAGGACGGGGTAGCGTGGGCAACCGTGACAATGCGCAGAACAACCGGCAGATCGTTCGTCAGATAGCTACGCTTCGTGGCGAGCTGGCACGGCTACTCGGACATCCCAACTATGCGACTTACCGCCTCAAGCATCGTATGTGCAACAGCCCCGAGCAGGTGGAGCAGCTCCTCGACGATCTGACGAAGTATTACCGACAGACCGCCCTTGATGAGCTAGACGAGCTGGACCGTGAGGCGGGCTTCGAGCTAGAGTCGTGGGATCTCTCCTATTATATGGAGCGCCACAGCGAGCAGACCTTTGGGGTCAAGGAAGAGGAGCTACGTCCCTACTTCCCGCTCTCGCAGGTCATCTCGGGAGTCTTTGCCATTGCCACACGGCTCTACGGCATCACCTTCGCACCCGCCGAGGAGGTCGCCGTCTACCATCCCGACGTGCGTCCTTACCAAGTGCTAGACCGTGACGGGGCGCATCTAGGACTGCTCTACCTCGACTTCTTCCCCCGCAAGGGCAAGCGCAGCGGTGCCTGGATGAACAACCTACGGGAGTGGACGCCCACGCAGCGACCGCATATCCTCCTCGTGATGAACTTCACCCCGCCGACGGCTGGCAAGGAGGCCATGCTCACGCTCTCGGAGGTGCACACGCTCCTTCACGAGTTCGGGCACTCGCTCCACGGCTTGCTCACGCAGACGCGCTACAGCTCCATGTCGGGGACCAATGTGGAGCGAGACTTTGTGGAGCTCCCGAGCCAGTTTATGGAAAACTATCTCCTCCAGCCCGAGGTGGTCACCGAGCTACTCTCGAGGCACTACCAGACGGGCGAACCGCTCCCCGCTAAGCTCCTCAACAAAGCGATCCAAGCGACTCAGTACCCCGTCGGCTACAGCACCATCCGACAGGTTATCTTTGGCAAGCTGGATATGGCTTACCACACCTTAGCCGAGGGCGAAAGCCTACCCGACGACCTCTACACCTACGAGCGTGAGACCCTCCGAGGCACCACCCTGCGAGACAGGGAACGTGACCCGCAGCACCCGGAGCATATTGTCGCTACTGCCTTCAGTCACATCTTTGCGGGAGGTTACGCAGCTGGTTACTACGGATATAAGTGGAGCGAGATGCTCGCCACGGACGCTTTCGAGCGCTTTAGTGAGGAGGGCATCTTCTCTCCGACGGTCGCTGCCGACTTCCGGCGTCAGATCTTGGAGCGAGGAGACGAGCTTGACCCGATGGAGCTCTACGTACGGTTCCGAGGGCGCAAGCCTACGCTCTCTGCGATGCTCAAGCGTGACGGCATTACAACAGCTAACTAAAGGAGTGAAGCTATGCGCCTTCGCTGGATCTGGTTCGTACTCCTCTTAAGCTTGCTCAGCAGTTGGCCCGTCGTGGGGCAGTGGCAGGCGCATTTTGCCGATAGCGTGGCGCTCTCGCCAGCTGTGTGGCAGGGGACGCTCGACAAGTTTCGCTGTGATCCCATCAGAGGGCTACAGCTCTACGACAGCAAGGCTACTGGCACGACCAACTATGCCTATATCAAGGCGTATGTGCCTGTCAGCAAGCAGATGACTTGGCATGGCAAGGTGCGACTGGACTACACCCCGACGAAGAGCAATAATGTGAAGCTCCCGCTCTACTGCTACGAACCTCTAGGTGACGGGACCTTCAACTATGTGGTGCTCAAGATGGAGAACAACCAATGCTTGCGTCTTGCTGAGTGTCGTCTTGCGCTACAGAAGAGTGGTCAGGTGAAGACGCTTTCGTCCCACGAACTCTTATCCTACAATTACTTTAACGAGATGCGCCAAGAGGGTGGGGTAGTCGACTTTGTCCTGCAGTATGACCCGACAGCCGAGACACATTGGTCCCTGTGGGTCAGGCATCGAGACGGTGACCTCTATAAGCCTGTAGGCAGTGCTGGCAGCACGAAGCCTTTATCTAGTGAGTACAGTAGCTACTCTCTCTTCTTCGCTTGCCAGTATAGCAAGTCTCGGGCGCAGCACAGTTCGCTGGAGTTCCTAGACATTTACCCTTCACTGGTCTCGCCTGACGAGCTACTCGGCGAGCGCAACGTGGTGCCTGCGAAAGACTTCTACAAGTCTTTCGACCAGAGAGACTCGCATACGGTCGAGGTGCTTTGCGCTGAGCCTGCCGATCTCTCTACGGCGACCATTGCCGTGGTGCCTTCGTGGGGCCAGCTCACCACCTCTGCTGAGGGCAAGAGCATCTATATAAGGAGTGAGGCTGTGATTCCTGATGGTGAGTATGCGTTCTCCTTCCGAGGCGTACGCACTGTCAGTGGCCTCAAGGTGGAGAATGCAATCTATAGGATAGCCATTGAGTATGATCAGCCACAGCCTCCGAGAGACCTATTGGCACTCACCTTTAGCGAGTTTATGGCAAACCCGCTCTCGGGCGCCTCTGAGTATCTCGAACTGCACAACCCTACTGGTCAAACGCTGGATGCCAGTGGCTACTCGGTCGGTGTATGGCGACAGGGCAAAGTGTCCACTTGGTATCCGCTGAGTAGTCGCTCCTGCCCGATTCCAGCGGGCGGGTACCACGCCTTCACCACTTCGGTGGAGGGGATCACCGCTTTCTATGAGGCTCCGCGCGATAGCCTGACTCAGAGTGCGAGCTTGCCACAGCTTGCCAATAATGGCTTCACCATCGAGCTGCTCCGCCATGCCGACTCGACGGTCGTGGAGACCTTTCGCTATGATCCAGCCCTCCTAGGTAAACTACGCAGTCAGCGTGGCGTAGCCCTCGAGCGATACATCTCGCCTACGGGCGACAAGAGCCAAGAGTTTTGGGGCGCTGCTGCCCAGTCGGCACACTTCGCTACGCCTGGCCAGCACAATAGTATTCGTCCCTCGGGCGATTCGCCCAGTGACACGACCCACGCCAGCTCCCTGCTACCGCTCTACATTACCGAGATTATGGCTCGTCCTACGGTCGACGGCTCCGAGTACATCGAGCTTTACAACCCCAACGACACTACGGTCAATACTGCGCACCTCGGACTGGTCATCGCACGCTCTGGTCACCCCTCCAAGGTCTATCCGCTCCCGCCACACCCTGCGGGTGGCATCCCCCCGCGTGGCTATTTGGCGCTCACCCCGAGCACACACCCGCTGGAGCGGCTTTACTATGCACAGCCCGACAGCCTGCTTCTCTTTCCCGAGATGCCTCAGCTCCCTGATAGCGAGTGCGCTATACGGCTCGTGCAGTTGGCAAACGATAGCATCGTCGAAGAGGTTTACTACGATATCAAGACTTTCCCAAAATCTCTGCAAAAGGTCAAAGGCGTAGCTCAGGAACGCATCATCCCTGACAAGCAACCGCAAGACTTGAGCAACTGGACGGCTGCCGAGGCGTGGGCTAACTACGGGACGCCTGGTCGGCAAAACAGTGTATACGGGCGCTCCTCCACTTCTAGCGAAAGCCTCGACCTACCGAAGCAACGCACGCTCCTATCGCTACCACAGCTCGCCCGACTAGTGCTACAGGAGATCTCAGACGGTGAAACAACCTGCACAGCAACGTTATACGCCGTGGCGGGCTATCCGCTCGCTCAGTATGACCATGCCAGCACGGAGACCCTCTGCCGAGCTATCGTAGAGCGACAGAGCCTGACGGAGCTCTTGCCCGTGACCTTCGCTACGCGCGCCATCCTCCTCGTGGAGCTAAGCCATCCCGACCGCAAGCGTGCCTATCCCCTCGTCAGCATCATCGTCCATTGACTCAACACGTGTAGCCCGGTGTAGGGACGCACGGCTCGTGCGTCCGTTGTGTCAAAGGTTACAGCATCGTAGTTTTAACGGGGACGGACGCACGAGCCGTGCGTCCCTACAAAGGGTTACTCGTATCGTGCTGGCTTAGTAGTACATACGAGTTCCAAAAATAGTTCCCCTCTTGGAACTTTTTAGTTCCAAGGGAGGAACTTTTCAGTTCCAGCGGAGAAACTTTTTAGTTCCAGCGGAGGAACTCTCCGATCCCAAGGGAGGGACGAAGAAATCCCTAGGGAGGGATTTGTTGATCCCTAGGGAGGGAATCCGAAATTCTTCGGACTTGAGATTTCATTCTTCCGAACTTTCATTTCATTCTTCCGAAGTTTGATTTCGTTCTTCCGAAGAATTTCTCGTTTTCCAGTGAGCTATTGGGCAATTCCTCCGTGGGGGATGCGCTTGGTCGGCAAGGCTTCCCAGAAAAAAGCACCCCCACCGGCTGAGCGGTGAGGGTGCTGATGCGATATATTGTAGGGGTGGCTTTCGCTAGATGCGGAGCCAGCTCCAGAGGTCGCGCAGGGAGGGTTTCTTGCCCGTGAAGAGGATGCCGACACGGTAGATGCGTGCGGCTAGCCAGGCGATCCCAAAGGCGGTGAGGTAGAGGAGCACGATGCTGAGGATGAGCTCCCACATGGCGACCCCATAGGGTAGCCGAACCATCATCACGAAGGGCGAGGAGAAGGGGATGATACTACCCCAGAAGGCCATCGTGCCGTCGGGATTGTCCATGCTGCCCATAGCGATGTAGAAGCCGAGCATCATGATGAGGACGAAGGGCATCATAAACTGGCTGGCATCTTCGTCGCTTGAGACGCTCGACCCGATCGCTGCAAAGAGCGAAGCGTAGAGGAGGTAACCCCCGATGAAGTAGACGAGGAGCATGATGATGAGCTGTACGAAGTTGATACTCTGTAGTACCTCTAGACTAGACTGCATCTCGGTGACGGAGTCCATACTCATACCGCCAGCGAGACCGCCCATCTGTGCGGGGTCTAGCTGCGAGAGAGCCGAGAGGTCGTAGACGCCACCCACGGCGACCAGTGAGCCGACGACAAAGAGGATTCCCGCAAAGACCAGCCAGATAGCGACCTGTGTCAGTCCGACGAGGAAGACACCGACCATCTTCGAGATCATCATCTCTATGGGGCGTACGGTGCTGACGATGACCTCCATGATGCGGTTCTTCTTTTCCTCTAGCACACCGCTCATCACCTGTCCTGAATAGTTGGACATGAAGGCGAGGATGATACCCGAGAGGATCATACCGATGACACCGGCCAGTGAGCCACTAGACTTAGCCTCTTCACCCTTGGCATTCCACTGATAGGTGGGCACGGAGATGGTCGTCTCTACGTCGTCAATGATTTCGGGGAGACCCTCTATATCGTACTGAGCGATGCGCTGCTCTTTGAGCCGCTCGGTAAAAGCATCATTGATGTAGCGGACGATACCGTCGGGGAGCTTCTTGTAGGAGTAGAGGCTCCATCCGTTGGGATTGTTCATCAGCGTGTCTTTTATATAGAGGACCGCTGAGAGTCCCTCCTCCTCGAGCTTCGCCTTGTCGGTATAAGCCTCAAGCGGCTCGGAGCTTGGAACGAAAGTGTAGTACTCGTTGTCGGCCAGCACGTCGCTATAGAGACCCGTCTCGTCAATGACGGCAACACGCTCGTCACTGAGCGAACTCATACTGACGTAGATAACGATAAAGAAGATAGCTGCAATGAGAATGGGGACGAGGAGGGTGGTGACGATGAAGGACTTCTTCTTGACACGCACCATATATTCTCGCTCAATGAGTATGGAGAGCTTGGAGGGTGATTTCTTGTTCATAAGAGTGGGTCTGGTTAAAGGGTGGTCGTAGCGGGCTGAGCTTGAGCCGTGGTGGTGCGGATAAATATCTCCTGCATGGAGGGTATTTCCTGTGCAACCTCTAGGAGGTGCAGGTCGGTGGGGACTAGTCCCGCTAGGGCGCGTACGTCCCGCTGCTGCGGGTCTTTGAGGCGAACGCGCATATCGTGTCCCTCCCGCTTGATCTCGAGTAGCTCGATCTGCTGCTCGGTCAGAGACTCGACCCAGTTGGGACGATACCCCTCGCCTGCGATGAGTAGCGAGGCGACGCCGTCGAAGTGGCTTCGCTTGACCTCGGTCACATCTCCACGGAGCACCACCTTGCTCTGGTTGATGAGTGCGATGTCGTCGCAGATCTCCTCGACGGACTGCATATTGTGCGTGGAGAAGATGACGGCACAGCCGTTGTCTCGCAGCTCTAGGATCTCACGCTTGAGGAGCTCCGCATTGACCGGGTCGAAACCGCTAAAGGGCTCGTCGAAGATGAGTAGCTTGGGACGGTGAATGACGGTGCAGATGAACTGAACTTTCTGCTGCATTCCCTTAGAGAGCTCCTCGACCTTACGATGCCACCAGGGCATGATGTCAAACTTCTCAAACCAGTGCTTTAGCTCCTGCTGCGCCTCCTGTCGGGAGAGTCCGTGCAGACGAGCTAGGTAGATGGCTTGGTCACCGACCTTCATCTTCTTATAGAGCCCGCGCTCCTCGGGAAGGTAGCCGATATGGCGTATATCTTCGTAGGTCATCTCCTGGCCGTTGAGCAGTACGGTGCCGCTGTCGGCGAGGAGGATTTTGTTGATAATCTTGATGAGGGTACTCTTGCCGGCACCGTTGGGACCGAGGAGTCCGAAGACGCTGTTGGGCTGTACCTGTATGGAGACATCGTCGAGGGCGAGGTGGTTCTTGTATCGCTTGACGATATGCTCTGCTTCTAGTAAGTATGGCATGGGAGGTTAGAGATTAGACTTTAGAGATTAGAGATTAGACCTTTGAGGTTTGGAATATGTCGAGGGCTCGCTGGTAGGAGGGTATCTCGGCGAGCGGTTTTGCCGTGGCGGTGGCGTAGTCTATCTGCAGGACGAGGTGGGAGAGCCCGTTGGTCATCATCAGGAGGGGTGCGTGGTAGTGCGCGTTGTAGCGAGAGATCTGGTTGACCGTCTCCTGAGAGAGTGGCACCTCGGGCGCCTTGCACTCGACAAGCGCGAGGACTCGTCCGCCAGGACCGTAGATCATCGCGTCAAAGCGGTCTTGACGTATGGAGCTGGCGACGAGGCTCTCCACCTGTATGGAGAGGCGCGGGTAGCCTAGATGATCCGAGAGATAGTGCAGGAAGTGCTGACGCACCCACTCCTCAGGGGTCAGAGCGACCATACTCTGACGATAAACGTCGTATATGACCGAACGCCCTGACTGCTCCTCAATGAGAGCAGGGTAAGAGGGTAAGTGGAGGGGTTTCATTAACTTTGCTTCGCACTACAGCTATTAGACGGTGCAAAGTTACCATTTCCACCAATGAAAACAAAGAAAGAGATTGCTACCAATTGGTTAACGAGGTACACCACACGGAGCCTCTCGGAGTTTGCGCCACACATACTCCTGACCAACTTCACGAGCTACCTGCAAGCTTTTGCCAAGAAGATCGGCGAGCCGATCCTAGGCGAGAGCGCCTCGATGCCAAACTGTGGCAATGCGGAGATGACGATGATACACATTGGCATGGGCAGTCCGAATGCGGCGACGATCATGGATCTGCTCTCGGCCATTGAGCCGCGGGCGGTGGTCTTCCTCGGGAAGTGTGGCGGGCTCAAGTCGCAACTGACGCTGGGGGACTACGTCCTCCCGATTGCGGCGATACGTGGCGAGGGAACGAGCGATGACTATATGCCTCGTGAGGTGCCGTCGCTCCCTTCCTTTAATGTGCTCAAAGCTTGTAGCAATGCGCTCCTCGAGGCGGGCATATCGTATGCGCCAGGGACGGTCTACACGACGAATAGACGGCTCTGGGAGCATGACGAGCGCTTCAAGGAGTACCTTCGCACGACCCATGCGGACGCCATTGATATGGAGACGGCTACGCTTTTTACCGTGGGCTATGCGAACCGCATCCCGACGGGTGCTCTCCTGATGGTGAGCGATATGCCGATGACACCCGAAGGGGTCAAGAGCGACGAGAGCGATAGCTACGTGACGGCACACTTCGCCGAGCAGCATCTCCAGCTCGGCATCCGCACTGTCGAGAGCCTTCGCCAATCTCCCGAGGAGATGAAGAGCATCGTCTTTGACTGGTAGTAAATTATTATAGTAGAGAGAAGATGAAGTGCGTGCAGATAAATATCGAGTACCTGAAAGTCGTCAACTATGCTCTGTGTCACAACAAGATCCCCATCTGCCAGTCGATTGACATCGTCAACACCTCTGAGGCGCCACTAGAAGATGTGCAGGTGCTATGCGAGGGTGAGTATGTGACTCCGTACGAGAGTACAGAGATCTTGCAGGTTAGTCCTGACGAGACGGTACGTGTAGTGCCCTTTGAGATTGTTCCTGATGGTGCTAAGTTGGCTGCGCTCACGGAGCGCATAGTTACGAACTTTACGATTACGGTGACAAGCCAGGGCGAGCGTGTGGGGCAGGAGACCTTTTCGCTAGAGATGATGCCGTATGACCACTGGCTGGGGTCGGTGATTTTGCCTCAGATGCTGGTCTCCTTCATCACGCCAAATCACCCCGCCATCACGGCGCTAACGCTCAAGGTCGCCGCGATGCTCAAGCGTATGACAGGCTCCTCTGCGCTTACTGAGTACCAGTCGGGCAATCCCAATGAGGTGCGCCTACAAGTGGCTGCGCTCTTTGCAACCCTACATCAGGAGGGAATCGTCTATCGCGCTATACCTGCAAGCTATGAGGTCATAGGACAACGCATCACCATGCCTGATCAGGTCTTAGCGACCAAGATAGGTAACTGTATCGAGCTGACGCTGTTGATGGCTAGCGTGCTCGAGAGCATCGGTCTGAATAGTGTCGTGATCCTACAGAAAGGTCATGCTTATCTAGGCGTATGGCTCGTGGATGACTGCGCCCTCGTAGGGGTCTCTGACGATGCCTCCTTTATAGAGAAGAAGTGTTCGCAAGGTATCAGCGAAATGCTGGTGCTAGAGTGTACGAAGTTGACCAGCGAGCAGATCTCCTTCGAGCAGGCGATCAAGATTGCAGAGCTCAACCTAGCGGATCATGCACTCTTTGACATCTTTATCGATGTCAAGCGGTGTAGACTAGAGGGCATACGTCCTCTGCCCTCGAAGGCTTTATCTGAGGGCAACTACTCCGTTGCTTCCGCAGGCGTAGCACATGAGGAGTGTGTCATCAATGTGGTAGAGCATGACCGCTACGATCTGACTCATATAGCGGATAGCAAGAAGGAGCTGACGAAGTTTGATATCTGGGAGCGCAAGTTGCTCGACTTCTCTCTACGCAACTCGCTCCTCAATACCAATTTACGTCGCAGGGGTATACAGTTTGTATCCTTTGATGTAGCAAGCATCGAGGACTACCTACAGGACGGGAAGGAGTACACCATTGCTTGTAAGCCAAACGTAGAGCTCTCCTTTGACACTTCAGAGCAGATCGTCCGCTCTAAGCTCTATCCGCAGCTGGATGAACTGATCCGCAATGATATAACCCATTGCACCCTGCACACCTACAAGACAGAAACTGAGACTAATGACATCCTCAAGAACATCTACAAAGTGGCGCGTAGCTCTATCGAAGAGACGGGTGCCAACTCTCTCTACCTTGCTATCGGCACGCTCCGGTGGTTTGAGACTGAGCGGAGCGAGACGGCGCGTTATGCCCCGATACTGCTCCTGCCTGTGGAGATGGTCTACAAGAGAGGTAAGTACTGCGTCAGGACTAGAGACGAGGAGATACTACTCAACGTCACTCTGATAGAGTTCCTAAGGCAAAACTATGACATCTCCATCGGAGGGCTAGACCCGCTACCTAGAGATGAGAGTGGTGTCGATGTGTCGCTCATATTTGCCACAATACGTGATGCGCTCAAGGAGCAGAAGAGATGGGACGTAGAGGAGGAGTGTCTCTTGGGTATATTCTCCTTTAGCAAGTACCTCATGTGGAATGATATCCATGCTAATCATGAGACGCTCCGAGAGCATGATATCCTAAACAGTCTCGTAGAGGGCAAGCTCACGTGGCATCCCGAGGAGATCACCGCAGACCTGAGACAACTAGACAAGGAGACCTCGCCAGCAGGACTAGCCCTACCACTGACGGCTGACTCGTCTCAGATAGCCGCCATCATAGAGGGGGGTAAGGGTCACTCCTTCGTCCTCTATGGGCCTCCAGGCACAGGCAAGTCGCAGACGATCACCAACCTAATAGCCAATGCCCTCTACCAGGGCAAGAGGGTGCTCTTCGTAGCCCAGAAGATGGCCGCTCTAGACGTCGTGCAGAGTAGACTAGAGAAGATAGGACTAGGCCCGTTTTGCCTAGAGTTGCACTCCAACAAAGCAACCAAAAGACATGTCCTCACCCAGCTCGAAGAGGCTCTAAGAGTTGCGCACATTCTACCTCCAGAGGAGTTTCAGGCGCAGGCAGACAAGATCTTTGAGATGCGCAAGCAGCTCATAGCCTATATGAATGCGCTGCACGACAAAGATCCTCAGGACAAGCTCTCTCTGTACGAGTATATCCTATACTATGAGAGCTTAGAGGCAGAGCCTTTGGCTAGCTTTGCCTTTGAGGAGCCACTGGATCAGCTCTTGAGAACAGAAGGCGTCAGAGGGGTCGAGGAGCTACTAGGCGCACGGCTGGAGACCGTCGTGAAGTTGGTCGGACAGCCAGCGACTCATCCTCTGAATGGACTAAGACTAGATCGAGCAATGCTGACAGATAGCACAGGTGTAGTGGAGGAGATGCGTCGTAGTCAAGAGACTCTGAGGCAAGCACTCTCGCATCGTGAGGATCTCCAGCAGACGCAAGAGCAGCAAGCGCAAATAGTGAGAGACAACGCACCGGAGATCCTAGCGGAGGACGTAGAGCAGCTCCGTACGGAGTGGCGTGCGGCAAAGGCTAAGTGGTTTATCCCGCGCTTTTTTGCCAAGCGTAGCTTCATCAAGCGGCTCAAGCAGTTCAACGCATTCATCACCGAGCCTGAGGTAGACAAGCTGATCGAAGACCTGACCCTTTACCACAAGAGGCACGAGGAGATCGAGCAGCTAAGAGCTGTTTTAACTCGCCACTTCGGGCTAGAGACTCCAGAAGACACGATGCCTGAGACCGCTACGATAGAAAAGTCTATCGACCAGCTAGACCGCTGGAGTACCCACTCAGACAAGATGCGAGACTGGCTACACTGGTCTGAGTACGCCGATGAACTGGAGTCTCACGGTCTCGGCTGCGTTGTAAGGACGATGTGCCAAGAGGAGCATCAGCCAGCTCTGATTAAAGATGCCTTTATGAAGGCTCTCTTCAAGTACAAGGCGGAGGAGCGTATCAGACGCTCTGAAGTGCTTGCGACCTTTGAGGGGATGATCTTCGATCAGGTGGTACAGTCTTACCGGACGATGATTCATGAGTTCCAACTGCTGACCCAAAAGGAACTGTATGCACGACTAGCAGCAGGCATTCCTCGGATGACCGACGATGTGGTAGCTGGCAGTGAGATCGGTCTACTCAATCGCAACATTAGTAATGGCGGACGAGGCGTCTCTCTGCGCGAACTCTTTGCACAGATGCCCACACTACTCCCTAGGCTTTGCCCCTGTATGCTCATGAGTCCTATGAGTGTGGCGCAGTATACAGATATGACTCAGGAGCAGTTTGACCTAGTCATCTTCGATGAGGCGTCTCAGATGCCTACCAGTGAGGCCGTGGGGGCTATAGCTAGAGGCAAAGCGCTGATCGTAGTGGGAGACCCTAAGCAGATGCCACCGACAAGCTTTTTCGCCACTTCTAATGTAGATGTGGAAGAAGCTTATATAGACGATATGGAGAGCATCCTCGAGGATTGCCGCACTCTAGAGATACCCGCCCTCCAGCTGTCTTGGCACTACCGCTCTAGGCACGAGAGCTTGATAGCCTTCTCCAATAGTGAGTACTACGACGGGTCGCTCATCACCTTCCCCTCAGTAGACGATCAGAATACAAAAGTCTATCACGTACCCATAGAGGGCTACTACGACAAGGGCGGCCGACGAACCAATGCCGCAGAGGCAGAAGCCATCATACGAGAGGTGATACGTAGGCTGAAAGATCCAGAGCTGCGAACGAAGAGTATAGGCGTGATATCCTTTAGTGTAGCTCAGCAAGGACTCATAGAGGATATGTTACAGGCGCAGCTAGACCGTGAGCCGGCACTACAAGAGATCGTTGACCAGATGCCTGAGCCGATCTTTGTCAAGAATCTGGAGAACGTCCAGGGTGATGAGCGAGACATTATCCTCTTTTCCATAGGTTACGGACCCGACAAGGAGGGCAAGGTGTCGATGAACTTTGGCCCGCTAAACAATGCGGGCGGTGAGCGAAGACTCAATGTCGCCGTGAGCCGTGCAAGGCAGGAGATGTACATCTTCTCTACGCTCCGCTCCGCAGATATAGACCTTCGCAGATCTAAGGCGCTGGGTGTAAAGGGGCTCAAGGACTTCCTCCTATATGCCGAGACCCAGTCCCTGCCCACCTACTCTCAGACACAAGTGGAGAGCCGTGACACACTGCTCGCTGAGCAGATTGCTGCCGAGCTAGCCGCCAGAGGACATCAGGTCAAGACGAATGTGGGTCGCTCTAGCTTTAGAGTAAAAATCGCTATCTGTGATCCTCAAGACCCAGAGGTTTATCGTCTCGGCATACTCCTCGATGGGGAGAGCTATAACAAAACGCCCACCACCAGAGATCGAGAGGTGGGGCAACCCTCCGTACTATCTGCCCTCCAGTGGCAGATCATGAGGGTGTGGAGCGTTGACTGGTTCAATAATAAGGAGCGCGTACTAAGCCGAATAGAGGAGCGTCTCGCTACGGCACTCGCCACACCCGTAGAGGTCAAAGCTACTCCCAAGGCGCACTTTGACATTTCTCAAGAGCAACTCGTCGAGGCGACATCCCAAGGGCAGCAGTATCGGAGCTACTCCATAGCAGAAGCCACGGCAGGGCGTGCTACGCGTAATACGGCTCAGCTCGTTCGAAATATTATCGCCACCGAGCAGCCGATCACCTTCGCACTCCTCTGCAAGAGAGTCGCTACTCTCACAGCTGTGGGGCGCGTCACCCCGACTTTGCAGGCTACTGTCAAGGAGCTACTCACTCCCTTCTATCAAGACGAAAGCGAAGCTATATGGCTCTCTAAGGAGGATAGTCGTGACTACAACTCCTATCGTACAGACTCCGGGAGAGAGGTGGCGAACATACCTCGTGTAGAGCTAATAAACGCACTCAGCGAGACTCTCAGAGAGCAAGTAGCTCTGAGCCAGGACAGCTTGACGCTCCTAGCGGCTCGTAAGCTAGGCTTCAATCGCAGGGGCAGCAACGTCGATGCGGCCTTTTCTGATGCCTTGGCCGCGATGATAGAGGCTGGAACCATTGAGGCGGTTGGCTCTAACCTTCGCCTCAAGTGAAAGCTGGGTTAGCGGGTGGTATGTGTCGTGGATATTCAAGTAAGAAGTGCCAATCCTGTGGCTCAGACCAATTCACTACCTTTGCTGTGCAACGCAAAGCGGAGACGGTATGACGTTGGTATCGCCTCCGATCCATAGGAAGATGCAGCTATGACAGAACTCGTACAGATTAGTGACCAGATCCGGTCGGGTCAACCGCTCCCACCTCTCGTGCTTGGCTACGGAGAGGAGGGCTACTATATCAATCGCCTAGAGGAGCTGGTCGTCGAAAACTATATCCCTAAGGAGGAGCGCACGACCCAGCTGGTCGTCTACTTCGGCTCCGAGACGACCGCTCCCGAGGTTCTTCAGCAGGCGCAGACCTTCTCCATGTTTGCGCCGAAGCGTCTGATTGTCTTGCGTGATGCGCAGGATCTTAAGAAGAGCTCCGTCCTTAAGAAGCCGTATGGCATTGCCGAGTTGATACGCGATGCGACCACCTTTGCCGAGGACACCACACTCCTTATCCTATACCACGACGCGCTCCCCGCAGCTGCCAAGAAGAATGCGCAGGCGCTCAAGTCGCAGGTGGCGCTTATCGAGTCGGCACCCGTCAGGCGTGACAACGAACTAAGAGAGGCGATGATCCAGATGGCTAAGGGGCTAGACTTGGAGCTGGCTCCGCAAGCGATCACGACGCTGATCGAGCGGGTCGGATACGATCTGGAGACGCTCCACTCGGAGCTGCAAAAGCTATCCATACCTGCCAAGGGTGCTGGCGGACTCGTTTCACGTGCTATGGTGCAGCAGGTGGTCAGCAAGTCGCGTAAGTACGGCCCCTACGACCTGCTCAATGCGGTGCAGCGACGCCGAGATGACGAGGCTCTGCAGATAGCACTCGCCATGGCGGAGGACGAAAAGCGATACCCCGTTCCCCAGATCATCGCTTCGCTCTACGGCTTCTTTGCCAATCTGATGGTAGCGCACTACCTCCCGTCCAATAGTCAGAAAAACATACAGGAGGCGCTCAACCTGAAGTATGAGTCGATGGCCCGAATGTACCAGTCGGCCATGCGTCTCTACTCCAAGCAGCAGACGCTCAACATCATCTCCGCCATACGACGTGCCGACGGTGATGCCAAGGGTGCCCACGGGGTCAACTCCTCGGCACGCACTATTTACCTAGACCTCCTGACGCAGATCTTTGCGCTGAAGTACTAAACGAACGCTCCTGCCCGTCGGAATAATCAAAGCGAGACGAGTAGCCCGGTGTAGGGACGCTCGGGACGAGTAACCCTTTGTAGGGACGCTCGGTCGAGCGTCCGTTGTAGAACAATCTTGACGATGTCGCTTTTAACGGGGACGGACGCTCGACCGAGCGTCCCTACAGGTCGCTACTCGTCTCATCTTTGCATCGTCTACTTATTAAGGGAGGACAGATGTTTGGTCTCGATGGTGGGTTAGAACCACTTGTCGATCTCCTCGGAGGTGAGCGAGACCATGATGGAGCGCCCGAGCGGGTCGAACTGCGAATTGGGCGTCAGGAAGAGGTCAGAGATGATCTGACTGGGCTGTGCAGCTCGTGCATGGAGTGTGTGACGCACCAGTTCACTGGCTTGGCGGAGCGCTTCGCCAGAGAGGAAGAGCTGCGCTAGGATTTCCGCAGGGGGGAGTGTGGTGTCGGTATCGTCTTTGTCGACCTGATCAAGGTATTCGCCGAGTGTCTTGGTGATCAAGTCTGCGACGCCGATGGGACGGAGTGGCTTGGGTACGGAGGTGATGAGGTAGACGTTTTCGTCTGGGTCTGCGGAGGCTTCTGCTTGCGGGGTGATCTCAAAGCCGATCTGCTGCAAGCTCTCGACCAACTTGTGATGGGTCGGGTAGAGGTCGCTGGGTAGTGACAGTTCCTCGGCAAAGAGTAGTGGCTGCGCTTGGTCAGGCTCGAGTGTGAGCGTGGCTATCTGCTGCTCGTAGTAGATGCGTAGCAGCGCGCGCTCGATCTGTATGACGGCGAGGCGGTTGCTCATGGTAGTGAAGAGGTAGCGCTCCTGAAAGGTGTAGACCAAGTTAGAACTATTGGCCGCATGCTGAGAGGGGCTAGCGGAGACCGTAAAGAGTGGATCCATCGCTGTGGGGACAGCCTCTGTGGGTTGGCTTTCGGGAAGCGTGGATTCGCCTCGTCTCTGCTGGAAGTCGTCGATAAAGCTTTCCCAATGAGCGGGTGAGCCGCTACTCATTGAGGAGAGCGGGTCGAGGGGCTTCTGGTCGTCCGTAGAGATAGCTTTAAAGGGATTGTACTCAGGATCTATCTGTACGGGCGGTGTTTGAAGTGCAGTGCTGCTCTGTCGTGTGGCATCGTAGGCCGGTATCTCGATGAGCTGGTCGGTGCTAAAGGTGATGGCGGGCATAGCGCTGGTGGTGCTGAGGTGCTCTCGTAGCACTACCATAAGGAGCTTGAAGATAGCCTGCTCGTCGAGGAACTTGATCTCGGTCTTGGTCGGATGTATATTGACATCGATACGACTGGGGTCCACCTGGAAGTAGATAAAGTAGTTGGGCTGGCTACCTGGTGCGACGAGGTCCTCAAAGACGTTCATGACAGCACGGTGGAAGTAGGGGTGCTTCATATAGCGTCCATTGACAAAGAAGAATTGCTGGGCTCCTCTACGCTTAGCGTCTCGTGGCAAGGTGATGAAGCCCGAGACATTTGCCAAGGGACCCTGGTACTCGATGGGGATGAGCTGCTTGGAGTAGCTCTTGCCTAGGAGGTCCACGATGCGATGCTGGAGGTCGCTCTTGGGGAGGTTGCGTATGAGCTTGCCCTCAGAGTAGAGTGTGAAGGCGATCTCGGGGTAGACCAGAGCAATCCGCTCGAACTGGCGGTAGATGTGTCGCAGCTCCGTCTCGGAGCCTTTGAGGAAGCGTCGCCGTGCGGGGACGTTGTAAAAGAGATTCTTCACCGTGATAGAGGTGCCCACCTCGGCAACGGTGGGTGCGGAGCTGATGACCTCGGAGCCGTTGATCAAGAGCTTGTAGCCTATGTCGCTGTCGGCTTGTCGTGTGATCAGCTCGATCTGAGCCACCGCCACGATGGAGGCTAGCGCCTCGCCACGGAAACCCATGGATCGGAGCGTGAAGAGGTCGTCGACGGAGGATATCTTGCTGGTGGCATGTCTCTCGAAGGCCATACGAGCGTCTAGCGGACTCATCCCGACGCCGTCATCGATGACGCGCATGAGCTCTTTGCCAGCATCTTGTAGTTCGATGGTTATCTGCGTGGCGTGGGCATCGATGGCGTTTTCGACCAGCTCTTTGAGCATGGAGGCTGGTCGCTGGATCACTTCACCAGCGGCTATCTGATTGGCTATGCTGTCGGGGAGGAGATGTATGATTTCGCTCATAGGATGGAGAAGAGGGGACCCTGTCTATAGTATAGTACCCAGACGATGAAGCCTAAGAGGATGAGCATAAGGATGCAGCGCAGGATGATGCCTGAGCGGGCGTAGTTGTCTATCCCTCGGTCTCGCTGCTTCTTGAGATGGCGCGTACCACCGTAGAGGCTCTCGGAGAGGGTGTCACGAAACTCTTCGCCAGAGCCATAGGCGGACTCTACTTGCTTGCCGTCGTCTTTGCTGGTGTCGTCGCTACTTCCTGCTGTGTCGGAGCCTTCGGCAGCTTCGAGCTCTCGTCTGATCTGCTCGATGCGTCGCTGGAGTTGCTCCTTCTTAGGATCCCAATAGATGGGTTGGTGGTGGAAGGTGCGCGGTTTTCGCGGTCTGAATATGAGTCCCATGAGTATAATGGTAAGAGGTGCATGTAGCTCTGCAGCGAGTCTGCGAGAGACGGTACGGAGCTGGTGTCGCTCTCTAGTGGGCGACGGATGTAGACGGAGAGTGGCTCCACGGCCATAGCGGTCGTGTCAGGTGATGCCGTCTTCTTAACTTCAGCTGGCTTAGGCTTCTCCATGGCTTGCTGGTACTCCTTGTAGAAAGCTTGCCATGCGGCTAGGCCGTCGAAGCCTTTGCTCATCTTGCTGTTTTGCCCCTGCAGTGTGGCGAGCGAGTCAGTAGAGGCTGGAGGCGCTGTGCGGTCGGGGATAACATCTTCAGGTGAGAGCGGGCGCTTGTCGCCATGCCACTCGGCACCGCTCATCTGACGCAGCTCATCAGTGAGGTCTTGGATCGGGTGAATCGTCCCCTCGGCCTTGCCATGCCAGAGGATGTGGTCGAGCTTGTCATCGGTAACGTAGACATCCATCTGCGGGTTCTTAACCTGAGCCAGGGCGTAGTAATGCTTCGCTTTCTCCTGTATGAGGTAGTAGCGAGACTCGACGTTGGAGCGGTAGAAAGCGTGGTCGAGGGTACCTTCGCGAAAGTATGCTTGGATCGTATCGGCCTTGACACGATCTTGCTTGATGGAGTCAAGCCAGCGAACGCTTGACGCATTAAGCCAGGCGAAGGCGCGGTCGATCGTATCGTTGGCGAGGTGAGCATAGATGGTGTCGCCCTTGAGCTGGGTCGAGTCGTTCCACAAGATCGGAGAACCAAAGAGCTTGATGAGCGAGTCCACGGAGAAGTAGTGCACAGAGTCTCCGATAGCCTGTATATCCTTGCGGTAAAGGCGTACGTCGTGGTAACCCTTGGTGTACTTGACCTCTAGCGAGTCGGTAGCGCCTGGAGGCGGGGGCAGATTGCGCTTGATCCCCTCCATGATCTCGGCAGACATATATAAGGTGTCCTCCTCGGAGTAGTCCATGACGTAGGCTCGTCCTGTGGCGTAGGTATAGCCGTTGGCCTGATCGAGATAGCCGTAGTCGCCGAAGTAGGTCGCTTTGTCCTCTTGGTTGTCTATCACCACGTCGTAGTAGGCCTGGCAGATCTGTCTCTTCTTGTCGTAGAGTATCGAGTCGCCCGTCATGGTGCCATCGGGGTGGGTGACCAGAGAGCGGTCGAGGAGGATGCTCTGCTCGGTGTCGGTATTGTAAAAGCCGCGATCAGTCTCTATCGTGACTGAGTCGGTTGTCTCAATGATGGTGGGGCTAACGATACGACAGATCGAGGTCTTCGTATTGTAGTGCAGGATGTCGGTGTCGAGGGTGAAGCGGTCATTCTCTAGGTGTACCTGATTCTGAAAGAGCGCTTCGTCAGAGCCGGTGTTGTACTCCCCGTAGATAGAGGTGAGCGTATTGACCGAGTCGGCTAGGGTACCGAAGTTGTCGTAGTAAGCGACCTTTTGGCTGCGATTGTAGAAGAGTCTTTCGGTAAAGAGAGTCGTGACATTTTTGGTCAATATCACATTGTCGTGCAGCTCCGCTAGGGTGGTCATACCGTCGTAGGTTATCTCTCCAGCGGTTATTGAGATCGAGTCTCCCTCTAGAATCTGCACATGACCGAAGGCGTCAAAGGAGTTGGTCACCTCGTTGAGATTGGCACTGTCGCAAGTCATGATCCAGCTACCGTGCCTGAGGCGCACATTGCCTGACAAGATGACGACGTCCGGGAGTATAGCCTGATCGTGGCTGAGGATGTCGGCATGCTCTAGGATGATGAGACGCTTGCCGCCCACCATCGTAGGGGGAGGCGCGGGAGTCTCTGCCGTATGAGGCGAAGTGTGAAGCCATGCCGTACCGCCCCATAGCGGTAGCCCCACGAAGAGGAGCAGAGCGACTGCTAGCAACCCGCTGAGGGTGAGTAGTAGTCGCTGTGTGGCGCTCGCTGAGTGGAACTGTTGAGACATGGACTCAATGATTTAGTAGACAGACCTGGGTAGTCGGTCGTCATCCTCTAGTCAAGGGGACGAGCTACTTCTTGATCCAACCTGGATACTTGAAGTCGCACTGCTGATAGTCAGGGCTAATGCGTATATACGTACTCTTCTGGTGCTGTACGATCCACTTGTCTAGCTCCTTCTGCTTCTTATCCTGCAGAGCTAGTTGCTTGACAAGCTGAAAGTCGGTAGCCATATCAGCACGGTGTCCCGAGATACGCTGCTTGAGCTTGAGGAGTACTACCTGTGTATTGCCATTTGCATCCTGAGAGACGAATGCTGGGGAGACATCGCCCACCTGCATCTTGTCTACTTGGGCAGCGTAGTCTTGCTGTAGCTCTGACATTGTAAAGAGAGCCGTGCCGTAGCGGTCGCTCTCGTAGTTTTCGTTGAGGAGGAGACCATAGTTGTTTTTCGTTTCGGTCACGTTGCTACACAAGACGACGGCATCGTCAAAGGTCGTCTTACCGTTGCGCACCACTACAGCGACAGAGTCCGCCTTGCTGACGGCTTGCTGTAGTTTGTCAGGGGCAATGCTGGGCTTGAGGAGTATGTGGCGGAAGTTGATCGTGTTGTCACGCTTCTCAATCAGCTGTACGATATGATAACCCGTAGCGGTACGTATGATGGGTGATACCTGCTTGGTGTCAGACAGGGCAAAGACAACCTGCGCGAACTCAGGCTCTAGCGAACTACGAGCCACGAAGCCATACTCGCCACCACGTACAGAGGTGCGGGAGTCCTGCGAGTAGAGTCGTGCGATCGTAGAGAAGTCACGGCGCCCAGCGAGGATGTCCTCGGAGTAGCCTCTGAGCTGCTCTTTGATCTTGTCAATGGCTGCTAGCTCTATCTCTGGCGTGATCCTAAGCACCTGCACCTCGACAGCATCTGGTATGTAGGGCAAGCTGTCTTGTGGTATCTGAGCGTAGTACGAGCGAATCTCTGAGGGCGTGACCGTGACTCCCTGGATGATCTTCTGCTGCATCTGCCGAACGATCTCATTATTGACCGCCATAGTGCGCTGTTGCTCACGAATGCTTGAGTAGGGACGATTAAAGTACTCCTCAAGACGCTCACGAGAGCCGACCTGCTGTACGAGACTCTCCATAAAGTTATCCACAAATCGGTCTATCTTAGTATTATCTACCGAGATACTATCGATCTTAGCTTGGTTGAGGAAGAGCATCTGAACCGCTAGTTGCTCCGTGAGGTAGCAGTCTGGGTTTCCCTCGAGAGGCATTCCCTGGGAGCGCATGTAGAGCTTTTGATTCTCTATCTCAGACTTAAGGATGGGCTCATCGCCTACGGTCCATATAGCTTCATCAACGACAGATCCTGCGGAGGCTTTGTGCTGTGGCGTCTGTGCCGTCATGGAGAGGCTCGTCAGCAGTGACAAGAGTATGAACGGTATCACCCAGCGTACATGAGGTGTAGATAATCTATAGATAGACATAAGAGTTGTATTGCTAATGTGGTCTTTATTGATTGCAGGAGTAGATGATCATAGCGAGTCGTAGCTCTGCCTCGTTGTAGAAGTCTTCGTACTCGCTGATGAGATCGTCCAGAGTACACCCTGGGTGATCCTCTAGATACTCTCTCAGCTCGTCATAGCTATCCTCACCAAGCTCGGAGGCTATGAGGTAGTTAAGCTTTACCTTGGTGCCAGACTTGACGATGCGCTCTAGCTCGGTAAGCAGATCGTCCGTGCTGATAGAGTGCGAGATCGCTATATCCTCGAGGAGCACCTGACGGTCTAGCTGCTGCACGATAGAGATGTGCTGCTTGGTGTTGTTGGGCAGAGTGCGGATCTTGTAGTCCTCGGGACGCTCGATCTCATACTCCTCGACATAGTTGCGTATGACTCGGACAAACTCCTCTCCATACTTGTCAGCCTGCTCAACATTGATACCCGAAATGTTTTTCAGCTCTTGTAAGGTTATGGGGTATAGAGTAGACATCTCTTCAAGTGCTGAGTCGGGGAATATGCCCGCCGTACCGAGTCCTAGCTTAGTGCTCAGCTTTTTGCGTATATCCCTGAGGATGCTGTAGAGAGCGGGGTCTGTGGAGGCCGTACGTCCACGTCCACTAGATGCAGCGCTATCTACCTCCTCATCATCGTCTAGATCATCATCGTCATCGTCTAGATCCTCCGCATCGGGAGCGACAATCTTGAATGAGGTAGGCTTCTTGATAAACTTCTTACCACTCGGTGTGACGCTCAGGATGCCGTAGGTTTCTGTACTCTCGGTGAGGTACTGTAGCACCAGTGCACGCTCTACGACTAGCTCCCAGATCTCTCGTGAGTAGTCTTCGCCTATGCCGTAGGACTTCAGCTTGTCATGATGAAAGTCCTCAATAGGGGCAGTGTCGCAACCTAGGATCACGTCGATGACGTGGTCCTTCTTAAACTGTTCTTTGAGCTCCAAGACCGTTTGGAGCAGTTGTTTCAAAAGCTCTTTAGCCTCCATCGTTTGTCTGTTTTTTGCACAATTGTCGCACGCTCCACAGTTCTCCTTGTCATATCTCTCTCCGAAATAATAGAGCAGATATGCCCGTCGACACATGGGCGTGAGTGCAAAGGTAGAAGTTTTTGCGAGTAATTGCTTACCTATCTCCTGCTCGGCGATAGGTTTTCCCTGCATGAAGTTCTCCAGTTTCTGTATATCTTTCTCATTATAAAAGGCTAAGCAGTATCCCTCGCCGCCATCACGACCTGCACGTCCTGTCTCCTGATAGTAGCCCTCGAGGCTCTTAGGCATGTCGTAGTGTATGACGTAGCGCACGTCGGGCTTGTCGATACCCATGCCAAAGGCTATCGTAGCGACGATCACACGGCACTCCTCACTCAGGAAGGCATCTTGGTTTGCCGAGCGCTCCTTAGCGTCCAGTCCCGCATGGTAGGGGAGAGCCTTGATGCCATTCATCTGAAGTAGCTTGGAGAGGTTCATCACCTTCTCACGGCTCATGCAGTAGATGATACCGCTCTTGTTAGGTCTCTTGCGGATAAAGCGGATGATGCGCGCATTGACATCCTCCCTCTTCGGCTCTACGCTGTAGTAAAGGTTAGGACGGTTGAAGCTAGACTTAAATATATTCCCATCGAGGATGCCTAGATTCTTGCGTATGTCGTGCTCCACCTTAGGCGTCGCTGTCGCTGTCAGGGCGATGATCGGTCTGCGTCCTATCTCATCAACTACAGGGCGTATCTTGCGATACTCAGGGCGAAAGTCATGCCCCCACTCCGAGATACAGTGCGCCTCATCGATTGCAAAGAAGGATATCTTGATCTGACGAAAGAACTCTATGTTCTCAGCCTTGCCGAGCGATTCGGGAGCCACATAGAGTAGCTTCGTATCCCCCGCAGAGACATCTTGGTAGACCTGATCCAGCTGAGCTTTATTGAGCGACGAGTTGAGTACGTGCGCTATGTCGTTAGATCCAGTCGTCTCTCGCAGGGCATCGACCTGATTCTTCATCAGAGCAATCAGCGGGGAGACGATGATAGCCGTCCCCTCCATGATGAGCGCAGGGAGCTGATAGCATAGGGACTTACCGCTACCTGTAGGCATCAAGACAAAAGTGTCGTGACCCTCTAGCAGGCTTTGGATGATCTCTTTCTGATTTCCCTTGAACTCTTCAAAGCCGAAGATCTTACTCAGTAGTTCTGTCAGATTGTGTGTCATGGTTGGTGAGATTGACCGTCAGGAGAGCCGTTGAATAGACTCCCCAAAAGGTAGATAACGATTACATAGAGTGGTGCACAGGTTTGTGGCAGAGGTAGATTTAGTTTGCTAGAGAGGTAGTCATGCTCGGCGTCACCTTAGAGCGAGCATACTGCTCTGTGATACGTAGTGTCTTGCGCTTGAGAGAGGGTATCTCGTACATCGCATCGATCATGATCTTCTCCACGATCGAGCGTAGTCCGCGAGCCCCCAGCTTCGTCTCGACAGCGATGTTGACGATATACTTAAGTGCGTCATCGTCGAAGGTAAGCCGTACGCCATCCATCTCAAAGAGCTTCTGATACTGCTTCGTGATGGCGTTTTTAGGCTCCACGAGGATGCGCAGGAGCGAGTCACTATCTAGAGCGTCCAGATAGGTAAGGATAGGCAGACGACCGATGATCTCGGGGATCAAGCCGTAGCGTCGTAGGTCTTGATGAGTAATGTGCGCCAACAGATTGTTTTGGATCGTCTGGTAGTCCATCTGCTGCTCCTTATAACCCACCACACGGGTGTTGAGGCGAGAGCCGATGATGCGTTCGATACCGTCGAAGGCGCCTGCACAGATGAAGAGAATCTGCTGCGTATTGACCTGGATAAACTTCTGCTCGGGATGCTTGCGACCACCATAAGGGGGGACATTGATGACGCTTCCCTCGAGGAGCTTGAGGAGACCCTGCTGGACCCCTTCACCACTCACATCACGAGTGATGGAGGGATTGTCGCCCTTGCGAGCTATCTTGTCGATCTCATCGATGAAGACGATGCCACGCTCTGCAGCTGCGACGTCGTAGTCACAGTTTTGCAGTAGACGAGAGATGATACTCTCTATATCCTCTCCCACATAGCCCGCCTGCGTCAGGACAGTCGCATCGACCATCGCAAAGGGCACCTGTAGCATGCGAGCTATAGACTGAGCTAGGAGCGTCTTACCACATCCCGTCGGTCCTACCATGAGGATGTTGCTCTTGGCAATCTCTACATCGTCCAGCTTAGAGCTCTCGTCACCTTTTTCGCCCTCCTCTTGGCTAGCCAAGATACGTTTGTAGTGGTTGTAGACAGCCACTGAGAGATACTTCTTAGCATCGGTCTGCCCGATCACGTAACGGTCTAGGTAGGCGTCTATCTCCTGAGGCTTGGGTAGCGACTCATAGGTGAGTGGAGCAAATGAAGCGTTCGTGCCTCTCTGCTTCTCTTGCTTGGTAGCATCTAGCACAGGTGCAGAGACAAGACCGTTCTGATAGAGCAACGCGTAGATCTGCTCAGCACAATCACTACAGATCTGTGCAGAGCCCTCGGCACCTATTAGTATAGGCACCTCGCTCTCAGGACGGTTGCAAAAGGAGCAGCGACGCTCTATCGAATTACTTTTCTTTGCCATCTGCCTTCTTCTCCTTAGCGGTCTGCTTAGTCGATGTGAGTACTTTATCGATCATGCCATACTCTAGCGCCTCCGAGGCAGTCATCCACTTGTCACGATCGCTGTCTCGCTCGATATCCTTGACAGAGCGACCCGAGTGATCAGCGATGATCTTGTAGAGCTCAGCCTTCACCTTGAGGATCTCCTTGGCAGCGATCTCTATGTCGCTCGCCTGACCCTGCATACCGCCCATCGGCTGGTGGATCATCACCCGCGAGTGGGGCAGTGCGTAGCGCTTGCCCTCAGCGCCCGCTACGAGGAGGACAGCAGCCATCGAAGCTGCCATACCAGTACACATCGTCGAGACATCACAGCCCACATACTGCATCGTATCGTAGATGCCAAAGCCCGCATAGACCGACCCGCCAGGACTGTTGATATAGATCGAAATGTCCTTACCAGGGTCTGCATTGTCTAGGTATAGGAGCTGTGCCTGGATCACATTGGCCGTGTAGTCGTTGACCTCCGTGCCGAGGAAGATGATACGATCCATCATCAGTCGGCTGAAGACATCCATCTGAGCCACGTTGAGCTGACGCTCCTCGATGATTGTGGGGTTGATGTAGCCTGTGGAGGCGGTTATGTAGTCGTTGAGTGCATTCGTATTCATCCGAAGATGAGCGTGTGCATAGTGGACGAAGTCCTTATTATGGTCTGTCATATTGATGAAGCAGAGTTGTGTGAGTTACTATTTATAGGTTAAAGGAGCGAAGCCAAGCTTCACTTGCTAAAGGTTATAGCTAGGCAAGTCAACCCGACCTAGCTTAATTCAGAAACAAAGATAACGTTATTTCTGAACATACGCTACACCCCTCTAATTGAAGAGCGGGGCTGAGGTACTATAATCAGCAGCTTCTCCCGAATCTCCACTGAGGAAACTACAAATTCCTCGGTGGAGAATTTTGTTTTCTCAGGGAGGGGTGGAGAAATTCTTCGGACTTATCGTTTGATTCTTCCGAAGTTTCATCTGATTCTTCCGAAGAATTTTTTCTTTCCTCCGAGGAAATTCCGCATTTCCCACGGGGATATTTGGGAAATTCCTACGTGGCTATTGGTTTTCGGGTCGTATATCGCCCTTGCGAGCCGTATGCTCTCGGCGGGAGGAACGGAGCAGGGGACTAGTAATTTAGCTTTTTGGTCGTGTGCGTGTCGCGCTCTGCATAGGCATTGCGCTGAGTGAAGATGGCACGAAGCAGCCGCCCGACGAGGTGCGACTGGCGAGCATAGCTCTTGAGCGAGACCGAGCGAAAGTCCACACCATGAGGCCCGAAGCTTTGCGGAGAGATGTAATAATAGGTCGCCTCCTCAAAGAGCTTTGCCAAGCGTCGAGGCGGCTTGGCTGTCTGGCTCATCTTCTTACTGCTGGGGCAAATGACCTCTATCCCCTCAGCACGAAGTTGCTCTACCGTAGGTGCTATGACCCGGTCGTAGACCGCTACGAGGGGTGCCATGTCAAACTCCTTGTAGGCACTCTCGCCGATCTTCTGTACGGGGCGTATCTGCACCGTTCGGACGGGATAGTCACGGATTAAGTCGGGTAGACGGCTTAGCTCCTCCACATTGTCGCGATTGACCGTGTAGTTGAGCCGTACGGCGGGTGGGTTGTCTAGCGCCTTCAGCCACTCTAGTAGCGTGACAAATCGTTGCCACTCGGCACCCTCCATCAGCCGCTCATAAGTCGCTTGCGTGGTGCCATGCAACGAGAGTGTTAGCTCGCTCAGTCCCGCTGTCACGAGTGCCTGCAGGGTCTCCTCGGTTAGGGCGTTGCCATTCGTTATGACGGAGATCCAAGGGACGTGGTACTCCTGGCCCAGCTGTACGAGACGAAGCATAGTCTCTGGGGTGAGCGTCGGCTCGGCACCGCAACCGATCTGTAGCCTGAGGGCATGGGGAAAGAGATGACCCGCTATCGCCTCGCAGTCGTCCATGGTCAGCTTGCCACGCAGCGTAGCTCTATACAGAGGATCGCTAAAGTAGCACATCTGACAGCGGAGGTTGCAGGCTAAGATAGGGTCAATGAAAACGCCTATGTAGCGTCTCCTCAAGAGGTGCATACCGAGGACGGAGAGGAGCTTAAGGCGATCTCCTCCCTTACGGCTCAGGGTGCGTGCTAGCCGCTGTGTGGCGTGGGTGAGCTGGGTCATCATCCTCTGCGTCTCAGGCGAATTAGTGCGCCTCGAGCCAATCTTTGCCAGTGCCGATCTCGACGACAAGCGGTACGGAGCACTCGGGCCAGGCGCCTTCCATCGCTTCGCGAACGAGGGCTGTGACACGATCCAGTTCGTCGAGATAGACGTTGAGGACCAGTTCGTCGTGCACCTGCAGGACGAGGTAGCTGCGTAGCTGTTGCTTCGTCAGCTCCTCCTCGACACGTATCATAGCGATCTTGATGATGTCGGCAGCGGTGCCTTGGATTGGTGCGTTGATGGCGTTGCGCTCGGCATTGCCACGCTGGGCTCCACGCGCCGTGCGGAGGTTGCGCAGCTGCCGGCGACGACCGAAAGCGGTCTCCGTATAGCCTCGCTCGGTGGCGAGTGCTATAGCCTCATTCATAAAGGCCTGTATATGGGTGAAGGTGGCGAAGTACTCCTTGATCAGCTCGGCAGCCTCGCCAACGGGGATGTTGAGACGCTGGCTCAGACCGTAGGGCGTGATGCCGTAGTTGATGCCAAAGTTGGCCGTCTTCGCCTTGCTGCGCATCAGCGGGGTCACCTCTTCGGGAGCAACCTTAAAGACCTTGGCAGCTGTCGCCGTGTGAATATCGTCGCCCGAGAGGAAGGAGTGTATCATCGCTGGGTCTTGGCTCAGATGCGCCATGACGCGCAGCTCCACCTGCGAATAGTCCGCACTGAGCAGGACAGCGCCGATTGGCTTCTCATGGGTATGATCCACAGGAGTGCAGGCGGATAGGCGTGGGGTGTAGTACGGATCAGCGACAAAGGCACGACGCAGGGGACGGCCGAGGTCGCTACGGATGGGGATGTTTTGCAGATTCGGATTGCTCGAGGAGAGCCTGCCCGTGGCGGTGACCGCCTGATTGTACGAAGTGTGGAGCTTGCCGTCGGGGTAGCACATCTTGGGCAGCGGATCTATATAGGTGTTGAGCAGTTTGCGCGCCTCTCGGTAGTCTAGGATGAGCGCGACGACAGGGTGGAGCGAGCGAAGCGGGAGGAGCGTCTCCTCGTTGGTCACGTAGCTACCCGTCTTGGTTTTGCGTGGCTTCTCCACAATCTGGAGCTCGTCAAAGAGCAATTCGCCGATCTGCTTCGGACTATTGACCTTGAGGTTAAGCCCTCGAGAGGAGTAGCTCTGTATCTCTTTCTCTAAGCGGAGGACGCTCTCGAGAAGCTCCTGACGGGAGCGCTGCAAAGCCTCGATGTCGAGGACGATGCCACGCTGCTCCATGTGCATCAGCACGTAGAGGAGCGGTATCTCCACCTCGGTGAGGAGTCGTTGCTCGGTAGGGGAGAGCTGCTTGTGCAGGGCATGGTACAGGCGTAGCGTCACGTAGGCATCTTCGCTGGCGTAGTCGCAGAGGAGCTTGGGGTCTACGTCGGTGCGTAGCGCAAAGCTTTCCTGAGGCGAGAGATCTTTATACCGTATCGTGTCGTAGCGGAGCAAGCCTCCAGCCAGTTCGTCGAGACTATGTCCCTGGTCGGCATCGATCAGGTAGTGTGCCAGCATCGTGTCGTAGAGCGGACGTGCCTCGGGGAGTCCGTAGCGTGTCAGCACCTCTAGGTCAAACTTAGCATTGTGCGCCACCTTCAGCACATGCTCGTCCTGCATCAGTTCCTTAAGCGGAGAAAGTATATGCGTAGCCTCCTCAGCCGACTCGGGGAGCGGGATAAAGTAAGCTTGCCGCTCGTCGGCACAGAGCGACATCCCGACGATGCCCGCACAGAGCGCATCGAGGCCATCGGTCTCGGTGTCAAAGGCGACAACGGAGCTGCCCGCCAACTGCTTAGCGAGCTGGCTCACTGCTTCGTAACCTTGGACTTCGGTAAAGGTAACGCCGACAGTCTTGTAGTTTTCTAGAGGAGCTGTGGCGCTAACGGGCCCTGTCACTTCAATCGTGGCTGGCGAACTTGGTGCTGTCGAACTATCGCCAAGGTCAAAGAGACCCACCTGCGCAGCGGTCGCTGCGGGCTTGCCGATACGCTTCAGTAGAGAGGTGAAGGCAAACTCCTTGAAGATGCGCTCCACAGCGGCGTGGTCGGGGCCTCGCCACTTCATCTGATCTGGATCAAAGGTGACTCCTGGCACGTCGGTCACGATGGTGACGAGATGCCGTGAGAGCATTGTCTGCTCCTTGGCTGCGAGAAGCTTTTTCGCATAGGTCGGCTTCACCTGGTCAATACGTGCGTAGATATCCTCAATCGTGTCAAACTCCTCGAGGAGTCGCTGCGCAGCGACTTTGCCAATGCCTGGACAGCCGGGCACATTGTCCGAGCTATCGCCCACAAGTCCCAAGTAATCAATCATCTGCAGCGGATAGCGGATGCCGTACTTAGCGGTAATCTCCTCAGCACCTAGTAGCTCGAAGCCTGACCCCGTGCGCTGTGGCGCAAACATCTGTGCATGCGGTCCGACGAGTTGCCCGTAATCCTTATCTGGCGTGACCATGCGCACCTCATAGCCCGCCTCGACAGCTTGACGGCTCAAGGTCCCGATCAGGTCGTCCGCCTCATACCCTTCGACCCCCAGCAGAGGTATCTGGTAAGCCTGCACCAACTCTTTGATATAAGGCATGGAGAAGCATATCGTCTCGGGTGTCTCGGGGCGATTGGCCTTGTACTCTGGGTACTCCTTGTGGCGAAAGGTCCCTCCCGGCATATCCATCGCCACGGCAATGTAGTCGGGGCGCTCCTTGTCAATGATGTCTTGTAGCGTGGAGGCGAAGCCGTAGAGCGCACTCGTGTCGCGACCCTGCGCATCGACGAGGGGGCGATTGATGAAGGCGTAGTAAGCTCGGTAAATCAGGGCATAAGCGTCAAGCAGATAGAGCGTAGGCATAGTTCAGATAGGGTAAAAGTAACGGGTTAATCTAGGGATTCGGTAGGCTTGCTGAGCGAGCGAATGACACGGCAGGGATTGCCCACGGCTAGGCTCATCGGGGGGATGCTCTTCGTGACGACACTCCCCGCACCGATCACGGAGCCTCGGCCAATGGTTACGCCGGGGAGGATCGTACAGCCTCCACCGATCCACACGTGATCCTCGATGATGATCGGGATGCCAAACTCCCAGCCGGCAGCGCGCTCCTCGAGGTCGAGCGGATGCCCCACACTGTAGAGCGACACGGAGGGACCGATGAGCACATGGTCGCCGATGGTCACATGTCCGCCATCGAGCATGGTGCAGCCACTATTGATGAAGGTATGACTCCCCACCTCAATCTCACTCCCATAGTCGCAGAAAAATGGTGTCACCAGCCAACTCTCCTCGCCGAGCCCTCCGAGTAGTTCCTGTAGCGCACGATGATACTGCGCCCGCTCCTCGACGGGTATGCGGTGCAGGGCTTGCAGTCGCTCTTTGCACCGACTGGCCAAGAGCTGACGGTCGGTGTCGCTCTGTATATTATAGTAGCGATAACCCTCGGGCTGTGGGGAGGGTACAAACGATAATGGGTGCGTAGTGTGAGACATACGGTGAAGTGATCAATGCAGAGAGGAGCTTGCTAAGCGATCCTCTACGACAAAGGTACAATAAATCCCTTCGCCTTTCTCTTTCCTCCTGCTGGCACTCCAGTTTCACCTAGATGAAACTACAGTTTCTTCCGTAGGAAACTCTAGTTTCTCCCGTATGAAACTCCAGTTTCACCTATATGAAACTCTAGTTTCACCTGTTTGAACCTAGCTGAAATGGGGCAGAGGCAAAAGAAAAGTGGCGACCGCTCCTCTGTAAGAAGCAGTCGCCACCTCGACAAATGTATGGGGGGAGGGGACTAGAGCTTGCGCCGAACCTCGATCTCCTCAAAGGACTCGATGATGTCGCCCACCTCTATGTTATTGTAGTTCTTGATATTGATACCGCACTCGAGACCTGAGACCACTTCCTTGGCTTCGTCCTTGAAGCGCTTGAGCGACTCCAGCTGACCCGTATGGATGACCACACCGTCGCGGATGACGCGCACCTTGTCGGTACGCTTGATCTTGCCATCGGTGACCATACAGCCTGCGATGGTGCCGATCTTGCTCACCTTGAAGGTCTGCAGTACCTCCAGATTGGCCGTGACCTGCTCGCGAATGTCTGGCGAGAGCATGCCCTCGAGGGCGTCGCGGACATCTTCGATAGCATCGTAGATGATAGAGTAGGTGCGGATCTCGACGCCTTCCTGCTCGGCGAGCTTACGAGCCTGAGCACTGGGACGAACCTGGAAGCCGATGATTACAGCATCGGATGCCGTCGCCAGCTGAATGTCTGACTCGGTGATCTGACCAACACCCTGATGGATGACGCTCACCTGAATCTCCTTCGTCGAGAGCTCGATGAGTGAGTTGGCCAGCGCCTGTACGGAGCCGTCCACGTCACCCTTGATGATGAGGTTAAACTGCTGGAAGTTGCCCACAGCGATGCGACGACCGATGTCATCGAGGGTAAGCATCTTCTGCGTACGCAAGCCTTGCTCACGCTGTAGCTGCTCACGCTTGACAGCCAGCTCACGAGCCTCCTGCTCGCTCTCCATAACGTTGAAGTCATCACCAGCGGTCGGTGCCCCGTTGAAGCCGAGGATAGAGACGGCCGTGGATAGCCCAGCGGTGTCGACACGCTTGTTGTACTCGTTGTACATAGCCTTGACACGTCCGTAGTAGCTACCAGCTAGGATGAAGTCTCCGATGTGGAGGGTGCCTCGCTGAATCAAGACGGAGGCGAGGTAACCCTTGCCCTTGTCTAGTGAAGACTCAATGACGGAGCCAGAGGCACGACGATGGGGATTGGCCTTGAGCTCGAGGAGTTCGGCCTCGAGGAAGATCTTGTCTAGTAAGTCGGGGATGCCGATATTCTTCTTGGCAGAGATCTCCTGTACCTGATACTTACCGCCCCAATCCTCGACGAGGTAGTTCATACCAGCGAGTTGCTCACGGATCTTGTCCGGGTTGGCTCCACTGACATCAATCTTATTGATCGCAAAGATGATCGGCACACCAGCGGCGCTAGCGTGGTTGAGCGCCTCAATGGTCTGAGGCATCACGGCATCGTTTGCCGCAATGACGATGACCACAATATCTGTGATCTGCGCACCACGAGCACGCATAGCGGTAAAGGCCTCGTGACCTGGCGTATCCAGGACGGTCAAGCGACGACCATCGGAGAGGGTTACATTGTACGCACCAATGTGCTGCGTGATACCTCCCGCCTCGCCTGCGATAACGTCCGAACGGCGGATGCAGTCGAGTAGTGAAGTCTTACCGTGGTCTACGTGACCCATGATGGTGATGACCGGTGGACGAGGCTCTAGATCCTCAGGCTTGTCGGGCTCCTCGTCGGCGGAGATCGCCTCGACAACGTTGGCCGATACGAACTCGGTCTCATAGCCAAACTCCTCGGCAACGATATTGATCGTCTCGGCATCAAGACGCTGATTGATCGACACCATCATGTCGATACTCATACAGGTGGAGATGACGTCGGTGACAGGGACATTCATCATGTTGGCAAGGTCGCTCACGGTGACGAACTCGGTCAGCTTGAGTACCTTCTCGTCTTGTGTGGAGAGCTCCTGCTCACGCTCAAACTCGGCACGGCGCGCCTCGCGCTTCTCTCGTCTAGACTTAGCGGCACGTCCGAAAGTCGTCTGCTTGTTGTTGAGCCGTGCCAGGGTCTCCTTGACCTGCTTAGCTCTTAGCTCGTCCTGCTCTTCGGGAGTCAAGACAGGCTCCTGACGCTTGCTCTTACGTCCGGTGCGACGCTCATTACGTGCTGGTCGCTCGCCTCGCTGTGGAGCTGCTGAGCGACCGCCCTTCTTGCCTGAGCGATCGTCCTGTATCTTGGCGCCTTCGCTCTTGACATCGACAGCCCCTGAGGAGATGCGCTTGCGCTTACGACGGCTGTTGTCCTTGTCTTTGTCCTTGTTAGACTTGCGCGAGCGAGAACTGCTGAAGCTACTGAGGTCAATCTTGCCGACCACCTTGAGCTGTGGCTCGTCCTCCTTCTTGGCAATGCGAAATATCTCTGTGTCGTCCTCACCCTTGGTCTCTGTGGTTGCCTCAGTGAGGGCACCTGCTTTGGGAGCAGGTGTTGGTACCTCTTTGGCAGCTGGCTCTGGGGTGACGGCGGTTGGTTGCTCGGAAGCCTTCTGCTTTGGCTCTTCCTTTATGGGCTTGGGCTCGCTGGGTGTCGGCTCCTTAGTAGCAACTGGCGCAGGCTCCTTGGCCGTCGTAGGCTCTGCCTCCTTCGGTGCGACGGTCGCTGGCTCCTGCTCCTTAGCAGTAGCCTTAGCGGAGGACTTAGGACTCTCTACGGGCTTAACCTCCTCATTTGTCGCTTTAGTCTCGGTTGCCTTCTTGGTCTCCTTGGCAGGCTCCTCTTGCGTAGTCTCCTTCTGCTTAGCTGTCGTCGCACTCTTGGTCGTGCTCTTGGTTGCGCTTTTGCTTGTGCTCTTGGTCGCGCTTTGGGTCTTGCTCGTCTTAGTGGCTGTCGCCTTGGTAGTAGAACCCGAGACGGGGTTGTTGTGCTTGTCCAGCTCTATCTTGCCTACGACGTTGAGCTGCGAAGCGCTTGCCGCTGTGGGGATGTCTGGCTCTGCCTGTTCCTTTGCAGTGGCTGGAGCTTTGGCCTCTGTGGGCTGCTCCTTGGGACTACTAGCCTCGGGCTTCGCTGTGGGCGTCGGCTCTTCTGGTTTAGCCTTAGGTGTGCTCTTGCTGCGGAGGAACTTCTTCTTGGCTCTTCCTACAGTCTCTTCATCAAAGGTCGGCGTGAAGTCACGCAGGATCAGATTAAATTCATCATCCGAGATGCGTGTGTTAGGGTTGTTGTCGACTTCCTTTCCCTTGTCGTGAAGGAAGGCGACAAGCGAATTGACTCCGATGTTGAGTTCTTTGGCTAGGCTAAACAGTTTTATGGACATATATTTCTCTTGATTGCTCGTCTACGGGTGGGGTTCGGTTTGTTCTTATCGTTGTGCATGGTTCCAGTCACGCTCACCCCTACACTGTGACTGGCTGATAGGTATGCTCTGCTTACTCCTCGGTAGCTTCGTCTGCTGACTGAGGCTTAGCAAGCGTCTCGTCCTCCTTGAGGTCTTCGATGATCGCCTCTGCGATCTCACTTTGCGTAGGTACAGGGCTCTTGATCAGGTCAATGTTTTCCTGTGGTAGCCCCATCTTCTCTAGCTCCTCAAGGTCAAACTCGGACGAGAGAATGCGTAGGACATGGTCGATGGTCTCTATCTCGAGATCGGTCTTCTGGAGCAGCTCCGTGCGTGACGTGGTCAGGACGGCACGAGCCGTGTTCAGACCAATGTCTAGAAGCATCTTGATGACCCAGTCCTCGATCTCATCGCTAAACTCGGAGAGGTAGATATCCTCCTCGGTCGTATCTGCCGCATCACGGAAGACCTCAATCTCAAAGCCTGTCAGGACGGACGCCAGCTTGATGTTGCTAGCGTTCTTACCGATAGCTAGAGGTACATCCTCAGGCTGTAGGTAAACCTCTGCCTTTGCAGTCTCTGGGTAGAGCTCGATGGAAGAGACCTTGGCAGGACTGAGCGCACGCTGTATGAATAGACTATCGTTCGACGTGTAGGTGAGGACATCAATGTTCTCCCCATGTAGCTCCCGTACGATGCCACGTATACGGCTACCATTCATACCGACACAAGAGCCGACTGGGTCAATGCGGTCATCGTATGACTCGACGGCAATCTTGGCGCGGACACCTGGGATACGTGCTACACGCTTGATCGTGATCAAGCCGTCAGCGATCTCAGGTACGTTGATCTCGAAGAGACGCTTGAGGAACTCAGGGCTAGTGCGTGAAAGGGTGACACGAGGATTGTTGTTCTCATTGTCCACACGAGCTATGACGGCATGAACGCTATCGCCCTTGCGGAAGTATTCGTCAGGGATCTGCTCGCTCTTGGGCATGATGAGCTCGTTGCCATCCTCGTCGACGAGTAGGGTCTCACGCTTCCATACCTGATAGACTTCGGCGGTGATCATCTCTCCTACACGCTCTATAAAGGTCTGGTAGAAGTGCTCCTTCTGCAGATCCAATATCTTGCTTGAGAGGGTCTGGCGTAGATTGACTATGGCGCGCCGACCGAAGGAGAGGAAGTCCACCGAGTCAGTCACATCATCTCCGATCTCAGCCTCGGGGTCTATCTCACGAGCCTCCGTGTAGGCCACCTGCTCGTTCTCCCGTTCGACCGCATCGTCAGCAACCACCTCGCGGGTACGCCAGATCTCAAAGTCTCCGCTATCCGCATTGATGATCACGTCAAAGTTGTCGTCTGAGCCAAACATCTTAGCGAGGATGCTCCGGAAGGAGTCCTCTAATACGTGGAGCATCGTCTCCTCGTCTATGTTCTTCAGCTCTTTGAATTCAGTGAGTAGAACCTTTAAGCTCGTTGCTTCTTTCTTTCTAGCCATATATCTGTGTTGGATCTCTTCTGTGGGACTACTGTCTTAAGTAATGATGGGGTAGGGGCTCTATCAGAGTGCCTTGTCTAGGTCGTACGAAATACGCTTTAGCTGATCACGCTCGATGCGATGAGGCTCGATGATCTGCTGCTTTTTCTTCTTCTTACCATCCTGTATGATCTCCGTGCGCTCGACCTCTAGGACGACATACTCGGGTAGCTGATCCGCGCCCCTAGCACCGACCTCGATGAGCTTGCCGTGCCACTTCATCCCTGACGCGTCGACCGCCTGCACGGGCGCCTCCAGGTGACGGGTGTACTGCTCGTAGACCTGCCACGGATCGGAGAGACTAGGCGACGACACCTCTAGGGCATAGTCCTCCTCCTCGTCACGATCGTGTAGCTGCGTGATAGCTCTGGAGATATCGACACAGCGAGAGATGGGCAAGCCTCCCATGGCATCGACCACTACTCGGATCTGATCCCCTGGGCTACTAGTTATCTCCACGACGAACTCGTCCTCGTGGAGCATCTGCTCTATTTCTGTGCGGAGTACTGCTAGATCTATCATGATACTTGATGGTTATACACAAAAAGGAGGGAACCGCTGTCGCATGGCTTCCTCCTCCATACCTAAGCTGAGTCAACTGCTCGTGAGCCGTACGACCTCAACCGGTTCATTACGATGCAAAGATAGTAATATTTCTTCAGATAGCATACTGTCTACCCGATTCGAAAATCTTACGAGTAACGATTTGTAGGGACGCACGGTCGTGCGTCCGTCCCTGTCAAGGGTTACAATGTTCCGATCATACGTCTTGCTGTTCGACAACGGACGCTCGACCGAGCGTCCCTACAAAGGGCTACCCGAAAGATTTGCGGAGTCTCTACCCGATGCAAGGTAAATAATCCAGCGTGCTACCTAGGTAATGATGGAAGAATCAAAAAATGCCAAGCCCCTCTACCTCATAACCCTTATCAAACCAAGGGATAGGAGGCGGAGGGGCTGCTGTATCGTGTAGCGTAGAGCTTAGCGAAGTGTCTCTAAAAGATGACTACTCGTGTGCCGCTACAGAGACGAAGCTACGATCACCTCTCGTCTGAGAGAAGACGACCGTGCCGTCTGTAAGTGCATAGAGGGTATGATCCTTGCCCATGCCCACGTTCTCTCCGGGATGGTGCTGCGTACCTCTCTGACGTACGATGATGTTACCAGCCTTGCAGGCTTCACCTCCAAAGATCTTAACGCCTAGGCGTTTGCTTTCGGATTCGCGTCCGTTCTTGGAGCTTCCTACACCTTTCTTATGTGCCATGATTCCTTAGAGTCTTTAATTATCCTACGATTTGCTTTACTAGTATCTCGGAGAACTGCTGGCGATGCCCTCTGAGCTTGCGATAGCCATTTCTCCGCTTCTTGTGGAAGATCAGCACCTTCTCACCCTTGACGATGGGAGATACGACCTCACATACTACCTGTGCGCCCTCTACTGTGGGGACACCTACTGTTACTGCTCCGTCCTTGTCGAGGAGCATAACCCGGTCAAAGGTAACCTCTGCACCCTGCTCCACCTCGCGGATATGATGCACGAAGAGCTTGCGACCCTCCTCTACCTTAAACTGCTGACCTTGGATTTCAACAATTGCGTACATTACGTTCGTCTGTTACTATTATTATATAGTCCCGTAAGGTGGCTGTCTACGATCGACTAGCGCTTGACAAACCCTACTTAGGAAGTAAATCGACTGCAAAGGTACAAAAAACTTCACACCCCGCAAGCGTACCCCCGCTGAGAATCGAACTCAGATCTAAAGTTTAGGAAACTTCTATTCTATCCGTTGAACTACAGGGGCCTCGGCATGCCTGCATATAAAGCCTGTGTCACAGAGCCTGTGACCCTCTTCATACAGTTGCCACCGCAAAGGTACGCAATAAAACGGTACCCCCGCACCTCCGCCCGCCATCACAGTTACGCAAATATTACGAGTAGACCTATGTAGGGACGCACGGGAGCGTCTAGCGGGAGGGCGTCCGTCCTCGTTAAAATCAAGATGCTATAACCTTTGACTCAACGGACGCCCCGATGGCTTGCGTCCCGACTCGCAGGGAAGCATTATCTTTGTACAAAACAACGAGCAAGTTATGTTAGGAGCAATAATAGGAGACATCGTTGGCTCACGATTTGAGTTCGCAAATACCCACCGCACAGACTTTGAGCTTTTTGCCAAAGGGTGTGACTATACAGATGATACAATCTGTACTGTAGCCATTGCCGATGCTCTGCTGAGAGGAGCAGACTTTGCCGACACCTTGCAGACGTGGTGCAAGCGCTACCCCCATCCTAAAGGTGCCTACGGTGGGCGCTTTCACCAGTGGATCTATACGACACCGCCAGTCCCGTATCGCAGCTGTGGCAACGGCAGCGCCATGCGTGTCTCTCCATGCGGTTGGCTACCTACTCGCGATGCCGTCCTGTCACAAGCTAAGGCAAGTGCCGAGTGCACCCACAACCATCCCGAGGGGATAAAAGGGGCGGTCTCTATCGCAGATGCGATCTACCTTCTCAGAGGTGGGACGAGCAAAGCTGACCTCAAGAAGCACCTCGAGGAAACTTACCATTATGACCTCACGCAAAGCGTAGACTACATCAGAGAGCACAACAGCTTTGACGAAACATGCCAAGTGACCGTACCGCAAGCGATAGCCTGCTTCTTAGCGGGGCGCACCTTCGAGGAGGTTGTCCGCCTCGCCATCTCCATCGGCGGCGACAGTGATACCATAGGAGCTATCGCCGGGAGCCTCGCCGAGGCGCACTTCGGGATACCCCCCGAGATACAGCAACGCGCCCTCGCTTATCTACCCGAGGATATGCGCCAGGTCGTAGACAGCTTCCGCCAGACGATCCGATGACACGAGCAAGTAGAGCTATCAATTGACGAAATCCGCTCCAGACTACTATTATATATACGTCCCCGACCGATCAAAAAAACGGACTCTTGAGAGCGGATATCGCTCCCCACGGAGAAAATTCCCGATAGCTTACGAGAAAACGAAAATCCTTCACGGAGGGCCGAAATGAAACTTCGGAAGAATGAAATGAAACTTCGGAAGAATGAAATCAAAGTTCCGAAGAATTTCTCCACGCCTCCGTGGAGAATGAAAAGTCTCCACCGAGGGATTCCCGACTTCCTCCGCTCGTGGCCGTACGCCCACCCGTCACACATCCCCACCGTGCGCTCCCACAGCGCCCTCCCGCCTGATTTTCCCCGAATATCCGAGACCTCTCTGCTTTCATTGGTGTGCTTTTAGTTTGTACCTTTGGTGTGGAGTTCATCGCCAGTGGCGGTCTTCTTCACCCGAGACGATTGCGGTTTCAGTCCGAAGTCTCAAAAGCACACAGCCTCTACTCTCTCTCAGTAGGGGCTGTTTTGTTGATGATAAAGTATTGCTTAGTTCCCTCACAAGCGTTTCTTATTTATTGAGGGGCAGTACAGCTGATGACCCATCTGCTCGTCGAGCAGGCTTGTGATGATATTTGTTGTGTTTATAGCTAGTTCGTACCTTTGGAGTGTAAAACCCGCTGAACTATGACACGAGACGAGCTGATCAAGCAGTGCCGTTACTACAAAGGCGAGGAGGAGTGCCCCTTTGACGGTATAGACCAAGACAAGACTTCCTTTTGGTCGTATGAATATATCTGGGTGAATAATTTTAAGGGAGACTATATTGACGAGCAAATGACTCAGTCTAGTTACCTTGCCTTCCCGCCTGTCGCGATGGCTAATAGGGGAGAGTTCTCTTCTGTCCCCGTATCTCTTCAGCAACTGCTCTTGAATCGTTATATGCACTGGCTGGGTGGCTATCAATCTCTGGAGGATGATGTCGAAAGCTTTGTGGACTGGTTGAAAAGCGTCTATCTACAATAATGACTATCGAGCGAATGCCTTCATCTAGCATAGCCTGCATGAAGTAATACAAAGCTAGAGCTCGAACTTTTCTCTACATGACGAGCGGATTTAGAATTGTGTCATCATGCAAAGGACTCTTTATTTGAGAAATAATGCTACCTTTGACCTGTACGTATAGTGCAGGCTCATATAGAGCCTGCCGCAAAGCGAACAGTTGTCTAATCTATAAAACAGGCTTACTATGAAAAGAGCATTGTTACTAGCATCGTTGCTTTTACTCCTTCTTTCGCTGAACACGAAGGCGCAAGTACGTCCGACGACGCCACTTTTGGATGCCACTACCGAAAAGCAGAATGGTGAGTACTTGGCAATTCAAATCTCATCAACCGACTACTTCTGGATAGACTGGGGAAGCGGTGTCCCTAAACGCTACACCAAAGGAAGCTATGGTGAAGAAAATCCGATCTATGATAAAGTGTCGGGTAGCAACATCAAGATTTATGGAGAATCCATTTCGCATATCCTTGCGCCTTCGGGAGGATGGACGCAAGCTACGGTCGGACTATCGCTAAAGCTACTGAACATTGACTTGAGCAATAGCCCTCTTGCCAAGATTGACCTCTCAGAGGCAGCACTGCTTAATTCGCTGAACGTCTCCCATTGTAAGCTACAAGAGCTGCCTCTAGGCAAGAAGAGTAAGCTTACCTACTTGTGGGCTCAGGGAAATCAACTATCATCCATAGATCTAAGTGGATGTAGTAGTCTTCAAGATATCGACATCTCTCAAAATCAATTAGCGGGGACGGTCACACTAAGTGCAAGTATTGCTAATGCAGACTTGTCGGACAACAAACTAACGGAAGTAGTGCTTGCCCCTGGGAGTCAGATAATGGATCTCTCTATTCGCAACAACCAGCTGAGCAGCTTTTCCGTATCTGAAGCACCTCATCTGCGTATGCTTGATCTTTTCAAGAATCAGCTTACGGCTGTTAGCCTACAGGGCAAACTGCAAGAGCTGGTCGCCCTCAATTTGGGAAAAACCAAATCTCCGATATCGACCTGACACAATGTACAGCGCTTCGCGGGTTAACTCTCTCGTACAACCCGATGAAAAAGGTCGATCTAGCTCCTTGTAAAGAGCTTACGGCTATATCTATCCACCACACCTCTCTTACGGAGCTTGACCTTTCGCATACCGTTAAATTGAAAAACATCGAGGCAATGAATGGCAAGCTCACCTCGATAGATCTCTCCCCATGTTTGGAATTGATAGAGGTATGGCTCTCACAAAACTCTCTGGCTGATGTGAAGCTTGCGCCTAACAATGAGAGCCTGCTCTGCCTTCAATTAGCAGGGAATAAACTTACACCTGAAAAAATAGAGAGCATCATAGAGGCGCTTCCAAATATATCGGATGTGACAGTTCCCTCCTATCAGGCAGATTATCTCAAGCATCTCTCTATCCGCTACAATCCCTCCACCGATAAAGCAAACTTAAAGCCTGCACAGGACAAGGGATGGACACTGGACGTGATGCCCAATGATAGCTATCCTTATCTGTCGTTTGCTACTCAAAAGTCAAAAGACGCAGATATCGAGATCGCTGTTACAGCCCCTATGGGTAGTGACATCCAATTCTGGGGGAATGAACAAAAAACAGTTAAGGCAGAGAGTACTATTACTGTACTAAAAGAGGTCACTTTGCAGGATCAGCAATCGTACTGCTTGGAGAGCAAGGCCACTAAGCTTGATTTTTCCAAAGCAAACTTGTCGGAGCTGGAACTATATAATTGTAGCGACTTAAGCTCTTTGCAAGTACAAGGTGGTGGCCTTACGTCATTGGATCTAACACAAGCTCCTCAGTTAAAAGAACTTTACTGCCTTCAAAACAACCTTTCGGCTCTATCAATGACAAAGCTAATCCAATCGTTGCCAGATAGGAGTGCTTCGAATGACGGCGTTATTTATGCGATGCACCTTGACGAGACTTTGGAAAAGAATGTCTGCACAAAAGAGCATGTAGATGAGGCAAAACTAAAGGGGTGGAGCATAAAAGCCTGGGATCCCTCTAAGGAGCAATATGTGAATTATGTACCTGCCGCTGTCACTATCTCAAGCTCTATCGCACTTACAACCGCCAAAGCAGTCGGCGATACGATCAAGATAGCCGTAAAGGCAAACGGAGAGGCTACGGCTACTGGAATTAAAGAGGCTATCAAAGCTGATGGATCTTTTAATACATATACCATTACAGACCCCTCCATCACCCTTACTGGAGATATAACCATATTCTATTGTAGTCAGAATATGTTGACGACTTTGGATATTTCTCACTGTACTAACTTGACGGAGTTAGAGTGCTACAGCAATCAGCTAACCGAATTGGACCTTTCGAAGTCTGGGAAGCTACAGATGCTGAGGGCATGGGTAAATCAGCTTACCAGTTTGGACTTAAGCAACTGTACCGAGCTTCAGAAACTGTACTGTCAGCAAAATAAACTGAAGAGCTTAGATGTAACGAAAAATACGAAGTTGACCTACTTGTGGTGTCAATTAAATCAAATAGAGTCGCTCGACGTCTCACACTGTCCCCTATTATTAGGGTTGCAATGCGGAGGAAACAAGTTAGCCTCTCTTGATGTATCCAAATGTCCCAACTTGTGGCATCTATATTGTGAGGATAATCAACTATCGGGATTGGATGTCACCACAAACAAAGCCCTTAAGCACTTGTGGTGCAGTGGTAATCCAATCTCTTCCTTAGATTTATCCGAGTCTAAATACTTAGAGCAATTATACTGCTACGATAATCAATTGACTTCACTGGACGTCGCTAAGTGTCCAAACTTGAAGAGATTGGAGTGTAGCAATAACAAGATAAGTTCACTGGATCTCTTTAACTGTTCCAAGCTACAGTCGCTTTCGTGTGAAGACAACCGTATAGGCTGCAGTGCTATGGAAACAATTGCTGCTCAGTTGCCTATGAGAACCCCTGATGACGATGCTGCTCTATTCGGCATCACCGAAGAGGAAATGAACGCAGCTCCTGGTAGTGGAAACGTATTGACAAGGCAAGCCGTTGAGATTGCAAAGTCAAAAAACTGGATTTCCTACTATATAGAAACTGAAACAGAAGATGAGATCGAGTATGACGGACGAGACGGAAACTGTGTCGATAATGTACTCTCCTATGTAGTAACGGTTTCGGAGAACGCAAACGGATGGATAGTCATCAAGGGAACGGAAACTCTTGAGGCCGTACCTTATGGTACAGAGCTCACCGTAGAGGTAGCTCCCGAAGCTGGCTATGAGCTGGATAAGCTCATGGCAAACGATGAGGACATCACCGCCAGTAAGCGATTCGTTGTGAAGAGCGATGTCAAGGTGACCGCTACATTCAAGACTGGTGTCGATGCTGTCACACATGAGAGCATCTCTCTATACCCGAATCCTGCTAAATCGGAGGCAAACTTGCTCGGCGTAACACCTCAAACTGAAGTGATAATCTACGGAACGGATGGTAGACGACTCCGAACGATTACTGCCGATCAAGACGGGCATGCAGTACTGCTCCTTGAAGGACTTCCCGAAGGCACTTACTTAGTTTCTTTCTGTGACAGAGCTGGTGTACTGACTACACGTCAACTAACCATCAAGCGGTAAGGAATAAGCAATAACTAAACGCAGGTCGCTCATTGTAGGGGATCTGTCCATTCTACAAAAGGCACGTACTTTTCGATGGGAAAGTGCGTGCCTTTGAGCTTTTAGTTGTTGGCCCTTAGCTCTCCGATCCCCACGTGGGGATCAGCTTTTTCTGAAAACGTTGCCCGACATTTGCCGTGTTTTCCACTCCAAAATGCAATTTGGAGTGGAGCTCACCCTGCTCCAGACGCCCCTCCTCTCCTGGGAGGGCGGGTGGAATGTACGTTGTTGTTTAATTGAAAAGATAATGCTATATTTGTCGTACGGTTAGTGAGAACGCAATTATTCACCCTCAAATGATACTATACGGTATGAAAAAATTAGCATCGTTTCTACTTTTGACTGTGTTGGTACTCTCCTGTCGTACCACAGAGCCAACGTCTGATCCATCTGCTGAAAATAGAGAAACAGTAGAGTTTACAGCAACTCCAGCAAGCTTCTCTTTAAGGGGAGGCAAGGGAGTTGTGGAGGGAGTGATCAGAGAGATTACTCCCGAAGGAAAGGTGGTAAAGGAGACTCCTATTGCTAAGGAGGACTTTACATTAAGGCTAAAGAGTGGCGATGCTACTCAACTCTCTCTTGATGAAAGGGCTAAGGTCTATACTGTAGCAGAAGGAATATCTGCTACATTTGAGATTGAAGCCGAGGTTACTAGAGGAACTCAAAAAGGGTTCAAACAAACTCTAACTGTCATAAGAGGTGGTGAGATCACCTACACATTTGTTGCTACTCCAACTCTCTTTACTGCTGAGGGTGGAGTGGGACACGTGATAGGGAAACAGAAAATTACCGATATCTCAGGTGCTATCCTAGAGGAGCGTCTATTAGAGAATAGTGAGTTTACGCTAACCCTCAAAAAGGGTGAAGCCATTGACATCTCAGTTGATGATGTGGCCAAAAGTTTTACTGTGCACGAAGGCAATACTGCACTCTTTGAGCTGGAGGCTGTAGCGAAAGGAAGTGACACTCCTCAAGAGATAAAAGTGAGTCGAGAGGGATCAATTACTTATACTTTTGAAGCTCATCCCAACAACTTCACATCTGAAGGTGGTGAAGGAGAGATAAGAGGTCGCTATGTCTTAAAAGATATCCTGGGCAACTCTCTTGCGACTAAGGCTCTTCCTAATGAGGCCTACAATCTGTCGCTTAAGTCTGGCGATGCCAGTCAAGTTACTTTGGATAATGCAAAAAAGCGATTTACGATCAAGAGTGGAGAAAAGGAAGAGACATTTGTATTTGAAGCCAAACCATTTACAACAGGTTCAGTCGCCTTGGAGATTACGATTCATCGTGATGCGGTAAAGGTTCCAAAGGTTGTACTTCCCTTGGAGTATCTGACAGAATTCAACATCAATCCTGCAGGTACAGGCTTTGTAACTAGTCACGCCAAAGATGCTTCGGGCTACTTCTCTTGGAGTGACGCTGTGGCTAAATTCTCTAGTATCGTGATAGATGGCAAGAACTATCACCTTCCTAGCAAGCAAGAGTGGTTAGCCATTATACCTAGCTATGCTGAAGACAACGGCTCTGACTACATTGTATGGGAGGAGAGTGGTAGCCGTAAAAATGTTGTGGAAAACGTAATCGTCTCAGGGAAAAACATCTCCTCTAAGAATGACTACCTTTCAGATGGTAACTACTGTACTTATGCACTACGATTTAAAGATACAAACCTAGTATCAGCGTGGAAGTATGAGTACCTAAAGAATCCTTCTGGAGGTTACTGGATGAAGATATCCTGCAAGAAGGTCGAACCCAAAGTTACGATTGAAGAGATCTCAAAGAGTGCTTTTTGGGACAATGCTAAAGATGTGATCGTTCGTTATCTCCCTGCGTGTGGATACTATGCTAAAGGTGTAGCAAACGAGGTAGGTAACTTTGGCAATTACTGGACTTGCACTCCTCACTCAGAAGGGTATGCTTATGGAGTCTACTTCTATTATGGAGGAGCAGGAACGGGAAACTATCAAGACTTCGTGACTAGCCAATTCACTATTCGCCTTTTCAGAGGATAAGATACAAGGAAAGACGCTAGAACTTCGCAGAAGTATTTGAACTTTTATCCTCAAGTCTAGTTGTAGAAAAGAGAGATGATTTCCTCTTCTAAGAAGGTTTTGCTAGAGTAGTAAGGAAGCTTTTTGGAAAAGAGGTCTGGTTCTTTTCTGTCCTCTTCTAAAACAGTATACAGCTAGGAAAGTCAAAGCCAGCTGTATACTGTATTTAGGCGAGGATAGGAGTGTATGCGCGAAAAAAGTTCGCTGAAAATTTGGTGGTTTCAAAAAGTCGTTGTATCTTTGCACTCGCAACTCAAAAGAACGGGTCTTCGGAGGTGTCTGGAGAGCCTTGAGTGGTGAGCAAGTTTTGATGGTTAGAGCGTTGCTTGGAGGCCTCAAAAACTTCTCCGAAAATTTGGTGGATTCAAAAAGTTGTTGTACCTTTGCATTCGCAACTCAAAAGAGAGGGGTGTCCGAGCGAGCTCGGTGATCCGACTGGTCAGAGGTGTCTGACACAGTTTCTAGAGAGATGTACGGCAGGTGGCTTTGGAGGTTTCTTCCTTCAGTAGCTTCGGAGTTTCTCAAGAGGTTTTCCACTTCTTGAAGGGCTCTCGAAAAAAAACTTCCCCGAATATTTGGTGGTTTCAAAAACTTGTTGTACCTTTGCACTCACAACCCGCAAGAAAAAGCAGATCGCTCTTCACGTGTGAAGAGGTCTTGGTCTGGAGCTCCTAACGAGGAGTTACGCTTACGGGAATTATAGAAGCGATCTTTGATATATTTCATAACTAAACAATCAAAGTGTAGTGATCTAGAGTAGTTTCTAGATCAAGCAATACCTAAGACAATCAAAATCTAGGTCTACACTGCGAGGACAATAAGCATAATAGCACAATAATCATCTTAGAGACAAGGCTTGAGAGTAGCGCTAGCTACAATGGGTCTTGTGTTATAACACAGAGAACAAACAAACAAAATACTAACAATGGAGAGTTTGACTCTGGCTCAGGATGAACGCTAGCGATAGGCTTAACACATGCAAGTCGAGGGGCAGCGAGATGTAGCAATACGTCGTCGGCGACCGGCGAATGGGTGAGTAACACGTATGCAACTTACCTCTTAGTGGTGAATAACTCGATGAAAGTCGGACTAATACACCATACTCTCCTTAGATCACATGAGAAGAGGAGGAAAGATTAATCGCTAAGAGATAGGCCTGCGTTCCATTAGCTAGTTGGTAAGGTAACGGCTTACCAAGGCAACGATGGATAGGGGGACTGAGAGGTTGACCCCCCACATTGACACTGAGATACGGGTCAAACTCCTACGGGAGGCAGCAGTGAGGAATATTGGTCAATGGGCGAGAGCCTGAACCAGCCAAGTCGCGTGAAGGAAGACTGCCCGCAAGGGTTGTAAACTTCTTTTGTATGGGATTAAAGTCGTCTACGTGTAGACGTTTGCAGTTACCATACGAATAAGCATCGGCTAACTCCGTGCCAGCAGCCGCGGTAATACGGAGGATGCGAGCGTTATCCGGAATTATTGGGTTTAAAGGGTGCGTAGGTTGCAAGGGAAGTCAGGGGTGAAAAGCTATAGCTCAACTATGGTCTTGCCTTTGAAACTCTCTAGCTAGAGTGTACTGGAGGTACGTGGAACGTGTGGTGTAGCGGTGAAATGCATAGATATCACACAGAACTCCGATTGCGCAGGCAGCGTACTACATTACAACTGACACTGAAGCACGAAAGCGTGGGTATCCAACAGGATTAGATACCCTGGTAGTCCACGCAGTAAACGATGAATACTAGATCTATGCGATACACTGTATGGGTCTAAGCGAAAGCGATAAGTATTCCACCTGGGGAGTACGCCGGCAACGGTGAAACTCAAAGAGATTGGCGGGGGTCCGCACAAGCGGAGGAACATGTGGTTTAATTCGATGATACGCGAGGAACCTTACCCGGGATTGAAATGTAGATGCATGAGGCTGAGAGGTCTCTTCCCTTCGGGGCTTCTATGTAGGTGCTGCATGGTTGTCGTCAGCTCGTGCCGTGAGGTGTCGGCTTAAGTGCCATAACGAGCGCAACCCGCGTCGATAGTTACTAACGAGTCAAGTCGAGGACTCTATCGAGACAGCCGTCGTAAGACGAGAGGAAGGAGCGGATGACGTCAAATCAGCACGGCCCTTACATCCGGGGCGACACACGTGTTACAATGGTAGGGACAGCGAGCAGCCATCTGGTGACAGAGAGCTAATCTATAAACCCTATCCCAGTTCGGATCGGAGTCTGCAACTCGACTCTGTGAAGCTGGATTCGCTAGTAATCGCGCATCAGCCATGGCGCGGTGAATACGTTCCCGGACCTTGCACACACCGCCCGTCAAGCCATGGGAGTCGGGGGTACCTGAAGAGCGTGACCGTCACAGGAGCGCTTGAGGGTAAAACTGGTGACTGGGGCTAAGTCGTAACAAGGTAGCCGTACCGGAAGGTGCGGCTGGAACACCTCCTTTCTGGAGACATAAGACTTTGAGAGGTTAAGATAATAGAGGGAGCGATTCCTTTAGGATTGAGATCTCATCAAGACCTATCTCTAAGATTGGTGCTATTTTTCTTACAAGTCTATCAGACGCAGTGAGACATGGATAGGTGATTGACAGTAGGTACACACGAGCTACAATATATAGTAGCATACACGATGAATAGAGTATTAGTTATGAAATCCATATAACATGGAGAATCGATGAAGCGAGAGCGACCCTGAGGCAACGCTCAGAGGCTGTCAGTCCGAGAGGCGGGCAGGAATAGAGAGCGGTCTCGAGACGTCGTCCACGTGTAGAGCGATAAACCCATGATAGGATATACGCCCTAGGTCATGCTTAGGTATGATAAACTAGAGAGTCCTATAGCTCAGTTGGTTAGAGCGCTACACTGATAATGTAGAGGTCGGCAGTTCAACTCTGCCTGGGACTACGATAGGACGGAGGCTTGTATATCTTATAAAATAAGATGGACGGGGGATTAGCTCAGCTGGCTAGAGCACCTGCTTTGCAAGCAGGGGGTCATCGGTTCGAATCCGATATTCTCCACATGGATGCTAAGACAGAGCGCAAGCGAAGAGAAGCATCAAGTGATCTTTGACATACGTAGCAATAGAAACAATAGAAACGAGTAACGAGCGTACTTAGGAATAAGTACGAACAAACAAAGAATACAAAGCGAGTAACGATTTTAGATCGTGCGCTAAGTAGTATAACTCAACTGAGATTGTATTGACTTAGGTTGATACAAGGCTCAAGGCGAAAAGTTATAAGGGCAGATGGCGGATGCCTAGGCTCTTGGAGGCGAAGAAGGACGTGATAAGCTGCGATAAGCTGCGGGGATTGGCACATACGAATTGATCCGCAGATTTCCGAATGGGGCAACCCACTAGACAGAAGGTCTAGTATCTCGTAAGAGAGGTCAACGGGGGGAACTGAAACATCTCAGTACCCTCAGGAAAAGAAAACAAAAGTGATTCCCTTAGTAGTGGCGAGCGAACGGGGAGTAGCCCAAACCGCAGATGTTTCGGCATCTACGGGGTTGTAGGAGTAGCACTAATGTACTATACACGTGTAGAAGAACGGCATGGAAAGGTCGACCAAAGAGGGTGATAGTCCCGTATTTGAAATGCGTTTATAGACAGAGCTACCACCTGAGTAGCGCGGGACACGAGAAATCCTGTGTGAATCTGCGGGGCCCATCCCGTAAGGCTAAATACTTCCAAGAGACCGATAGTGAACAAGTACCGTGAGGGAAAGGTGAAAAGAACCTCGATAAGAGGAGTGCAATAGACCCTGAAACCATCTGCTTACAAGCGGTAGGAGCCCCTTCGTGGGGTGACTGCGTGCCTTTTGCATAATGAACCTACGAGTTACCGTTGCCGGCAAGGTTAAGTACAGGTAAGTACGGAACCGGAGCGAAAGCGAGTCTGAATAGGGCGACGAGTCGGTAGAGGTAGACGCGAAACCAAGTGATCTACCCTTGGTCAGGTTGAAGGATAGGTAACACTATCTGGAGGACCCAACCGGTAAGCGTTGAAAAGCTTTCGGATGAACTGAGGGTAGGGGTGAAAGGCTAATCAAACTTGGAGATAGCTCGTACTCCCCGAAATGCATTTAGGTGCAGCCTTTGGTGTTTCTTGTATGAGGTAGAGCGACTGATTGGATGCGAGGCTTTCACCGGCTATCAAGTCCAGACAAACTCCGAATGCGTACAAGTCAAAGCCAAGGAGTGAGGGCATGGGTGCTAAGGTCCATGTCCTAAAGGAGAACAATCCGGACCATCGGCTAAGGTCCCGAAATCACCACTAAGTTGGACAAACGAAGTCAAGATGCGAAGACAGCTAGGATGTTGGCTTGGAAGCAGCCATTCATTTAAAGAGTGCGTAACAGCTCACTAGTCGAGGATTTTGGCGTGGATAATAATCGGGCATAAGTGGTGTACCGAAGCTGTGGGATGTGAATACATCGGTAGGGGAGCATTCCTATTGAGCAGAAGATACAGGGGCAACCTGTGTTGGATCGATAGGAAAAGCAAATGTAGGTATAAGTAACGATAAAGGGGGTGTGGAGACGGAGAAGTGACACTACTGCCGACTGACGGAATAGTTGGTTGAAGGGTGTAGATAATTGGTTTGTAGGCAAATCCGCAGACCGAGTCGAACCTGAGAGTACACTGCGTGCGTGCACAAAGTGATAATGTAGGTAAGCCAGCTCCCAAGAAAACCCGCTAAACAATTGATATATTACCCGTACCACAAACCGACACAGGTGGTTGGGTTGAGTATACTAAGGCGCTCGAGAGATTCGCGGTTAAGGAACTAGGCAAAATGGTCCTGTAACTTCGGGAGAAAGGACGCCAGTGGCGACACTGGCCGCAGAGCATAGGCCCATGCGACTGTTTAACAAAAACATATGGCTGTGCGAAATAGAAATATCAAGTATACAGCCTGACACCTGCCCGGTGCTGGAAGGTTAAGAGGAGATGTCATCGCAAGAGAAGCATTGAATTGAAGCCCCAGTAAACGGCGGCCGTAA
>QWCH01000680.1_pt1 | contig 68792 bp, 56 predicted proteins | sample 1972671 | NCBI WGS metagenome assembly QWCH01 (sample SAMN09866713, study PRJNA288562) | Human gut metagenome isolate term3_stool, whole genome shotgun sequencing... | isolation source: gut | host: Homo sapiens | place: USA: California
ATTCCTACCTAGGAATTTGCCAAATAGCTACCTAGGAATTTCCCCAATAGGTACCTAGGAAATAAAAAATTCTTCGGAGGAATCAAATGAAACTTCGGAAGAATCAAAAAATAAGTCCGAAGAATTTGCCATTTCCTAGGTAGGAAATGGGCAAATTTCTAGGTAGCAATTGGGCAAATCCCTAGGTAGGAAAATGAAACGAGCTCATTTTTACAATGCGTCGCCCCTGCGAAGGAGGTGAATGTCAAGGGCTTTTTCACTACCTTTGTGAACGCTGAGGCAAGTGCTACAGACTCAGTACGTGAGACAACCCAACCTCTCTATGCTACTACGGATACTATACATTATATATATAGTCTTATTTGCGGCTCCCATTTATGCGGTCCTTACCATCATCTTAGCAGTCATTATGACGGTGGGCTGCTTGCTCGGCTTTGGCAAGTTCTTTAGCTACTACCCTGGACTCATCTGGTCGTGGCTAGGACTAATCCTATCCCTCTGTCCCGTCACCGTACGAGGGCGCAAGAACTACGACAAAAAGGCTGGACCCTACGTCGTCATGGCAAATCATCAGGGAGCCTACGACATCTTCCTCCTCTACGGCTTCCTCGGCATTCCCTTCAAGTGGGTGATGAAAGAGTCGCTACGACGTGTTCCCTTCGTGGGTAAAGCGTGCGAGGTAGCGGGCTTTATCTTTGTCAATGGGCATAGCATACAGAACATTCGCAACTCGCTAGACGAAGCGAAGCGTTCGCTCGGTGATGGTTACTCCATCTTTATCTTCCCCGAGGGAAGTCGTACCCGTACGGGGCGTATGCAACCTTTCAAAAAGGGGGGCTTCGTCATAGCCGACGAGCTTGACATACCGATCATTCCAGTCTCCATCTCGGGCTCCTATGGAGTAATGCGTGCTGGTTCGCTCCTACCCCACTGGCGTCGCCTCTACCTAGACATACACCCGCCTATTCATCCTCGTGAGTTCCACACCTCAGATCAGCCGATGCAAGACCTCCGCGAACAGGTCTACCACACCATACTGCAAGGCATCCACGATGGCACAGAGCAACTCTAGCACCACGGCTCCTTATCGCATCCTCTTCGTCTGCCTAGGCAATATCTGTCGCTCGCCTCTCGCTGAGGCTATCATGCGGCAGCTCCTAGCCGAAGACCCAGCGACTTCATCTCGGATTGAGGTGGACTCGGCTGGCATCGGCGGTTGGCACCAAGGCAATCTACCAGATCCACGAATGCGTGCTCATGCGGCAAGACGAGGAATTGAGATGACACACCGGGCGAGGCAGGTGACGGATAGAGACTTTGAGACCTTTGACCTAATCGTCGCTATGGACGATGGCAACTACGAGGCGCTACGTGAGCTGGCTCCTACGCTAGAGCAACAAGCGAAGGTCGTTCGTATGGCGGACTACCTCGAGCAGATGCCGTGGGACCACATACCCGATCCATACTACGGTGGGGCTTCGGGCTTTGAGCTGGTCCTCGACCTACTCACCGAGGCGTGTACCCGTCTATACCATCGTTGCGCCGCTCAGAGCGATAGGTAAACAAGTGAGGGGGACAGCACTACTTTTCGTACTTTTGCGCTGGACTTATTACGATCCTAACTAACGAGCAATCTTTGATTCTGATGTTTCCTAAGATAAAAAGGCTTCTCTCCATCTGTGGTGGCTATCTCAAGCAACTGTGGGGGCGTATGTGTAGCATGCCTACCCTCTTTGTCTTCCTGACACTCATGCAGGTGGTCATGGGAGGCTTAATGATACTCCACCTTCACATGGAGACACCTCTGCTCCTTTGGCTGGGAGGATATATCGCTAGCACAGCGATACTGATGACGCTCCCCGCCATCCTGCCTCAGCGGTGGTGGCGCATCACGTGGACTAGCCTGATCGTACTGCTCTCGGCTGTACTATTTATATATGAGTACTACCTCCTGACACAGCACGGCACACTCCTGACGCAGACTGTATTGCTACAGTACTATACGCCCCGTGCCGACGAGGTGTGTCGCTCACTACTACTCTGGAGCATACCGCTGCGCTCCCTCCTAAAGGCCATCGGGCTACTCTGTGTCATCTCCCTCGCGACTTGGTTAATACGCAAGGGATGGGGACTACCCTCTCTGATACTAGTGATACTTATCTCGGGTATACCACACGCTATGCAGATTAGCCCGATAGTGGCCGAAGGTATCTCCAATGATGAAGCTTACACCCTCGCTCACGAGTACAATATGATGAGTCGCTACATCGGGACGACGCTAGGAGTCTTTGCCAATCAAAAGCGATACGATGATATGGCGCAGAACTTATGGAAAAACGTCCCGACCAACGTTCGCCTCATGCCTCAGCGCAAGCCACACAACGTGGTAGTCATCATCGGTGAGTCCCTACGTCGTCTAGATATGCACTGCTACGGCTACCCGCTAGAGAATACACCACACCTAGACTCGCTCGTACGCTCGGGTTCTCTAGTCCTCTACGATGATGTCGTCTGCCCACAGCCCAACACGCTCACCTCACTGCGACGTGTCCTCACCATACGAGGAGAGGATGAGCAAGCGCCTTGGGACGCCACGACGACCCTACCTATCGCTTTCTCCTCTGCTGGCTACAAAACCTACTGGTGTAGCAATCAGGAGATGGCTGGAGACTGGATCGAGGAAGTTTCGCTCATAGCCTCTACGGCCGACAGTTCCTACTACACCGAGGGTAGCACCTCAAGTTCTTTCCATTGGAAAGCTGGTCGAGTCAAGTATGATGGACTCCTCCTCCCACATCTAACGGACTACCGACAGACCACTTCGCCTAGCGGTCATCTGCTAGTAATAAACCACCTAATGGGAAGTCACGCAAACTTTGCCGACAGATACCCCAACGACCGCTTTGGTCGCTTTACGGCTAAAGATCTCCAGCGCTTGGAGCCTCACCTTAGCCCAGGCGAGGCGCAGAACTCGGCAGAGTATATGAACTCAATCCTCTACAACGACTACATCGTCTCAGAGATTATCAAGTACTACAGCCAAAGCTCCTCCATTGTCATCTACTTCTCCGACCATGGACTAGCTCGCTATGACAATCCCGAGGCACCTCATCAAGCAGCTCACTCAGTCTCTGAGAGGTCCCTCCAGATACCCTTCATGGTCTACATGTCCGACCAGTTTGCAGCTGAGAATCCAGACGTCCTACTAGCCGTACAGCGCGCTAAGTACAAGCCCTTCATGACGGACCTTTTCACCTCTTCACTGATGGGACTGATGGGGATCCAGTCAAACTATACCATCCCCCGCTTACAGTTGTGGAGTCTCCAGTACGACGCCACCCGACCTAGACGTATCAAGGGCTTTGGCACTGAGGTCACCTTCTCACCTAAGCATCCAGATCAGCTATGAAAAAGGCACTATCACACTACCTCCAGGGGGTCAAAGCTAGGGCTCCTCAGCTAGTATGGCTACTGATCGCGATGCTAGCGATCTTGACGCTCAATAATCTCGTCCTCAGAGATCTGCTCTCCAAGAGTGCGCCTTATCTGTCTCAGGAGAACATTCCCCTACTATGGGACACCCTCTGGATGGCTACGCTACTCTACGTCATCCCCACCCTGATCGCACACCGCATCACACGTAAGGTGGTCCTCATCACTGAGCTGGTACTGGTCAGTGCCGTACACATTATGGACCTCTACCTCGTCAGTACCTACCAGATGCCCTACTGTGATGCTATCGCCACGCCTATCTTTGCGACCAATCCTGGAGAGGCACACGGCTTCTTCAAGTCGCTACGACTAGATATGCCCTTCATGCTACGAGAGTGGGGCAAGCTACTACTAGCCATCTTCCTACCGCTCGGCATCTCTTGGCTGATCGGTCGTGCCAAAGGAGCTAAAAAGGGTCTTTCACCCGAAGGCATCACACGCTTCCAGCGATACAGCTCCACACTCCTCTTTATAGTAATTCTCGTAGGGGCACACATACTCGGCATCAGCTACCTACGCAAGACGCGTATAGAGGCTCGCGATGGAGCTGTCCAGTATAGTATCCACGCACCTATAGCTCGCCTCTATCTGAGCAATCGTGTGTTGTGTCAAAACGCTAAGCACTGCGCTCTCGACTACAGACCTCGACAGGCGACACCCCAAGAGGTGACCGTAGACTCTCTCCTGCCACCGCACAATGTCGTGTTAGTCGTCACTGAGGATGTCTACCCGCACCTGATGCACTGCTATAATCCAAGCGTCAACGACAACACCCCCGCCATAGACTCCCTCCTGCAGGCTGGCTCTATCATCAAGCTGGATAGCGTCTATAGCGCCTCAGAGAATGCCGCTCTCGCAGCTGCCTGGACGCTCTCCCTATGTCCTAAGGATAGTCCTGACAGTTGGGATACCTACCCCTCTATCTATAGTATCTTTCGGGTAGCAGGCTACGACACCTATTGGCTGGACAACACTCCACGCATAGCTCACGGACTAGATGTCTACCCCCCGCTAGCAGCCGACTGCGATGACCTCTTCTTTACCAATCTCCGTGCAGACGATCAGGACTGGACAGACCAAATCCCCTACGACGATGCTGTTCTCAACTACCTCAAGCCGCTAAAAGACCAGTCCCGCCTCACCACCATCCATCTCTTAGGAGGTCGGAGTAACATTTGGTGGCGCATCCCCGAGGAGTTCTACAGGTACAACCGTCTATCTGCAAACACCGACATAAGCCTGTCTGGCGATGCACTAGACCACCTAGCTCAGTACTACAATGTCGTCTACTACCAGGATGACCTCCTCAAGCGAATCGTAGCGTACTACCAGGACACCCCCACGATACTTATCTTCTGTAGCCCCGTAGGCGTATACGGTGAGTGGCACCCCTACTCCAGCGATCAGGTGACTCCCGACACTAGAGCGCAGGTGCCGATGCTACTCTACCTCTCCCCAGCTATGCAACGCATATCGCCCACCCTACGAGATCAGCTGCTACAACTCAATACAGAGCGACACAACCTCAGCGACCTACCTCAGATACTGATGCGTCTCTCTGGCATCAAGGTCTCTTTGTAGGCTTACACCCCGCACATAAGAATTGCCACACCTATGGGACTTCGAGCCTCATTCGTGTGGCAATTGTTTTCTCCCGAGGAATTTTCCACAATAGCTACCGAGGAACTGAGACGAGCTCTTTTTTTTATCATGCGTCAGCCCTAGGCTACTCGAAGTCCAGGGGGACGCTCTCTATTGCTTTGCTTCAAAACATTTTATATCTTTGCCTGAGGTATGTAACCAGACCGAAAGCGAACACGATAGAACCGAAACATACTATCGAGCTAATAGCTACAAGGTCAGGTGCGCTCGTGCCCTCACCACCGATGGCGTGGTCACTAGGGTGCACGGAGACTGCATCTGACGAGGATTCACTGGCTCTGTACCTAAAGAGAGATATATCTACTACTTAAGCAACCATACAATACGAACGAAGACTAATGCATCACTTAACGAATCGACTGATCCTGCGGATTCTCTTTCCGCTCTGCCTTCTCGCTGTAGCCAATAGCAGTAGCGCACAGCAATCCTTCGGAGGCACACCACAGCTCCTCGGAGAGGGTACACTACGTACCGCAACGGCAGGTATATCGCTTGCCCCAGACTTCAACCCTCAAGACTTACTCCGCAAAGAGGCGTGGCACGAAGGGACACTCCAGCGCAAACCTTACAACGTCGGCAAGGTAGTCCCATGCTCCATAGACTTCGCCACAGCTGCTGAGCTCATCGGCTCCGTAGCAGGCACTGACATCTATCGACTAGAGATAGATATGGAGCAGACTCCTGTAGGACTGAATTTGTACTACTCAGACTTCTTCATTCCCCAGGGTGGTCGACTCTATATCTACACACCTAGTGGCGATCAGCTCCTCGGAGCCTACACACACGAGACACATCCTCGGCATGGGGCCTTTGCCTCTGAGCCTCTGAGCGGTAATAAGCTCATATTAGACTATGAGGCTCCTAGAGGCTCTGCTAGGCCCTCTATCCAGATCAGTGGCGTGGGCTACCTCTACCGCTCGACAATGCAGGCGATGCCTACGATAGAGCGTGAAGACGGCTCAGATCCTGGCAGAGACAAGTACTGTCAAATCAATGTTAACTGCCCCGAAGGCGACAAGTGGCAAGAGCAGAAGAGTAGCTCCGTCATCTATATGCCTATCTTTGCGGACGGTAGTATGTCTCTCTGCTCGGGCAACCTCATCAACAATGTCAAGGGAGACTTCAAACCTTATATCCTTACAGCAGCACACTGCTCTGGCGAGGGTGAGACGGAGAACCCCTCGGTGGGAGCATTTAAAGGAGACTTCGGTATAGACCAGGAGAAGATGGATCAGTGGATTTTTGGCTTTCACTATGAGAAGCCACGCTGCAACAATAGTGACTACGGCTTCCAAACGACCAAGACACTCACCGGCGCTACGATCCGCACCTACACATCTCCATATGGTTACTCCGATGGTATGCTCCTAGAGCTCAAGGAGGATATACCTCTCGACTACCGTGTCTACTACTCGGGTTGGAATGCTACGGAGAGCCATACTTGGCGTACTGGAGCGGGTATCCATCACCCTGCAGGAGATGCGACCAAGATTGCCCTATACAGTGGAGGCATGAGTCTCGGTCAGTGGAGGGAAGGCCTTGTAACGAATACTACAACCTTAGGGGGGCTGAATGATCACTACAAGCTCATGTTTGACAAGGGGAATACCGAGGGAGGCTCCTCTGGTTCGCCACTATACAATGAGCAAAAAGAGCAGATCGGCACCTTGACAGGTGGTCTGACCACTACCTGCGCTCAAGACGGCTTCTATGGACGTCTCAGCTCACACTTCAACAAGTACAAGGACAAGGGCAAGCTCTACCACATGGATATGTACCTTGACCCAGACAATACGGGAGTACTTCAGGTGGCTGGCACATGGCGTCAGGGGTACGAGCCTTTTGCCCCTATACGTGAGCTACGTGGCATACTAGACCTCCAGGACCACCCCAAGGTAGAGCTCGAGTGGGATGCAGTCCCTGCACATGCGCAGGGCTACCCCATCAGCTATCAAATATACCGTAATGGCATACTACTCAAGGAGGTGACAGAGACGAAGTATACAGACCAGCTAACCCCAGACCTGACAGCACCAGGCTCTGTCAGCTATGCTGTCAAGGCTATCTATGATGTCGAAGGCAAGCCCGCCTCTACCCCAGCTGCTTACCGTACCATCTATACAGGCAAGCTTGTCCAGGAGGTCAAAGCTACTGTCAAGGCTAGTGATGCAAATGGAGGAGTCTCACTCTCTTGGTCCGCTCCTCTCAATGCTCAGATCGTCTCTAAGATTGCTGATAGAGCAAAGATGCATCCTGTCAAAGCATCCCACAGCGGGGTATCTGCTACTAATATAAGTCTTGATTTACGCTACTTTGACAAGTTCCGCCTAGGGCTCTCACCCTTTGACAAGCCACTGTATGTGCTCCAAGTCAACGTCCTTCCTGTGCCAAGTAGCAAAGGCAGACTACACTATATCTATTTGCGCCAGAAACTCGATAAGAGCCCCGAATACATTCAATTCTATAAAAGTCCCAAGGAAAAGGATGTAACTGGAGCGCCTGAGTGGCTCTCGGTACCTCTCCTAAAGCCATTTAAGCTACACATGGAGGAGAATCTTGAGGTAGGATATAGAATCCCAACAGACCTTCCACACGAGGTGTACATCGATACAAACTCTAAGGATGAATACATCAGTGTGGACGGAGGTCTCGCTGCTCTCCTTTCTCGTAATAGGGGTGAGTTTGAACCAATGACTAACTTTACAGACCAAGGCTACATGGCTATCGAGCTAGTTGTCTCTGACAATCCTACGCTCACCCGAGGTGACACGATCCGGGAGACCTTCACACGTGGACCACTGCCCGTTCCACTCCCCGAGGTCAAAGGCTACGCGGTCTATCGCAATGACGAGCTTATCTCCCAGATTGAGCCTACCCAACTCTCTTACCAAGACGCTGCAGGCAAGGAGGGTGACAACTACCGTATCGAAGTACTGTACGAAGCTCCCGAGAAGCTCGCTGTAGATAAGGGTATAAAGGGCGCTCAGCAGCCTTATCTCTATCCTTCCGTCATACGAGATATGGCAACCCTCACTGAAGCGAACGAGGCGCTATCGCTACAGCTCTACGACCTATCAGGACGCTGTCTCCTAGCGCTACACGGCGATGCGCTACGTAGCTCTATTGATCTGACCGATCTACCCGAGGGTTCATACATTGCGCTCATACGTACTGCACAAGAGACCTTCACGCAGAGAGTTGTGATTAAACGGAATTAACTCTAAGCTCTCTAAGCAAGCAAAGGTGACTGAGGAGGAAGTAGCTCGCCAAGAGGCTTCCCCTCAGCACCCAGCTTAAACAGATTACAAACCCTAAACGAACAAATACTATGATGAGGCTAACAAGATCTATATCTCTACTCGTGATCGTCGCCCTCTCATCATTCATATGGAGTGCGGCACAGGTGGACTGGGATGACGACGCGTACTACGTTCCCTCCAGCACGCCTCAGCAGGATAGTCGTTCTAGCAATCCGTGGGGCGACGACAAGGATCAGTATGATGACCAAGACGAGCTCGATGCCTACAACCATCGTGGCAAAGAGTACACGGGAGAGCGCGGACGGAGCTACTCCTCTTCGCAACCACAGAAAGGTGTAGGCAAGTATAGCCGTCGCATCTCTCGCTTTCACAATCCGGCCACAGTATACATATACGACTCGGACAATGTAGATGTATACTACAACGAGGATGGCACCTACGGTATCTACACCTACCCCGACCGATACGACTATGTAGCTGACCGATACAACCCCGTCGGCATCTCTATCAATCTGTGGAGCCCTGGCTGGTATCCCTCTTGGGACTACTACTATGACTATATGTGGTACAGCTCTTGGTATCCATGGTACACGAACCGCTACGCCTACCCTTACAGCTGGGGTGGCTACAACTATTGGGGTCCTTCCATTTGGTATACCAATCCCTGGTCGTGGGGCGGTAGCTATTGGTACGGATACTACCCACACTACGGAGGCTACGGCTACGGTGCTGGCTATAACAATGGATACTGGGACGGATACTATGCTGGCTCGTACGGCATCTACGACCCATACTATGGTAACTATGTCAAGCCCTCGACCTACTACTCAAACGGTCGCCTAGGTAGCAGCTACTATGACAAGAACAATAGCAGCAACCCACGCGCCTCTAGAGGCAACCAAGGTACACTCTCGGGCAATGCTCGTAGAGGTTCGCTAGACACATCAGCTTCTAGTCGCAACGAGGTGGCTGACCGGGGCAACTTCTGGAAGGATGACCGCAATCGTGTCTATGACAATACGCAAGGACGCAGCGCACGTGGATCGTACGATCAGTCAAGCAGTGCACGCCGTAGCTCCTCTGAGCAGTACCAGCAAGGCTCCGCACGCTCTCGCCGTGGCTCTTACTTTGAGGGTAGTAGCACGGTAAGACAGGAGAGGCAGGTCTCCTCACCTAGTCGCAGTTACGACACGGGTTCCGCACGCTCTCGTCGTGGTAGCTACGACGCCTCAACGACTAGCCAGAGAAGAAGCTATGATACTCCAAGTAGAAGCTATCGCGAAAACAACAGCTCCTCCTCCGTACGCTCTAACCGAGGCAACAGTAGCTGGCAGGGAAGCTCTTCTAGCTCTTCCGCTCGTAGCAGTCGCAGTCGCAGTTACGACTCTCCCAGCTCTAGATCATCCTCTAGCAGTAGCTTTGGATCGTCCTCCTCTTCTTCATCAAGAAGCAGTAGTTCATCCAGTAGCTCCTCCTCTTCTGGCCGCAGTGCTAGAGGACGCCGATAGTAAACACTTCTAAGTATGAGACTTGTATCATTAGCCACCACACTCAGGATCTGACTAATGGTCAAGTCTCATTCGTTTATACATCCACACATATAGACTATGCTTCGACACTATTTCATACCCCTCATAAGCTCAGCTCTCCTACTCATCACGGGGAGCTACCTATCCGCACAGACCCATGACAATGCGCTACGCTTTAGCACCGAGGCCCTCGACGGGACGGCTCGCTACCAAGCTATGGGTGGTGCCTTCGGCGCTGTAGGCGCTGACTACGGTAGCTTGCGACAAAACCCCGCTGGTCTAGGGCTCTTTCGCAGTAACGAGATACAAGGAACCATCTCCTTCGGGCAAAACCTGGACAAAGCCACTTGGTATAAGGAGCAGTACAAGAAAGGTCGCACAGCCTTCGGCGGCAATATGTCCGTCGTGCTAACGACACCGCTCAGAGGGTCGGGCCTATCCTTCAACTTCGCCCTAGGCTTCTACCAGCGTCAAAGCTTCGCTCGCTCCTTTGACATCAGCAATCATGAGATCACTAAGTTCTCGCTGGCGGACTACGCAGCCTTCATCACCCCTACCAACGTCTCCTCGGATAATCTCCTCAGCAAGAACGCTTATGGCACCGTTCATGCACCTTGGCTCGCCATACTAGGACATGGAGCTGGCTGGACAGTACAACGCCCAGAGGGCTTCTATGAGAGTGCCTTCAACTACAGTGACAAGGGAGGTATCTTAGGTCCGAGCAATTCGCAGCTACGGGTCAACGAGCGTGGAGGGATCCAGGACTTCGACTTCACCTGCGGACTTAACTACAACGACCGCCTCTACTTCGGTCTAGGTGTCAAGCTCAGTGCGCTAGACTATCGGATGAACTCCTACTACGGCGAGGACTTCATAGACAAGGACTACCTAGAGCTCGCCAACGAGCTTCGCACTTCAGGCTCTGGCGCATCAGTTAGCTTCGGCTTGATCGCTCGTGTCTCAGACCATCTGCGCCTAGGCGCTGCTGTACAGACTCCCACATGGTTCACACTGCAAGACAACTACGTAGCAGGTGCCGAGTCTCGCTACTCACGAGCTCTAGATAAGGATGGCAAACCTCTACCCGAGAAGGATTGGACAGTCAAGGATCAGACCCCTAGCGATGCTGCTTGGCAATACCAGCTACAGACCCCGACAAAGATCGTTCTCAGTGGAGCCTTCGTCGGACGGCAAGGTATGATAAGCCTTGACTATGAGCTGGCCAACTACTCGGGCATCCAGCTCAAAGACACCTACGGTCCCTTCGTCGATGACAATAAACTGATGAAGGAGTACTTCACTCCGATGCAGAGCACCCTACGTCTCGGTGGCGAGCTGAGAGTCTCTCCTCAGTTCAGCCTCCGTGCGGGTGGCTACTGGAGACAAGCTCCTATGAAGGCGAGCTTCGACTCCAACCCCAACCAGAGTGCTACCATCCCAGTCAACGAGGCTGGTACCGTGCCACACTACGAGATCGTCGGCATGGGCTACGGCGTCACGGGCGGACTAGGCTGGCGCTTCTCACCCTCCTCTTATATAGACCTAGCGGTCGTCTACCAGGGACAGAAGTCTCATATGTACCCCTTCCCGACACGCTACTATGGAGACAATGGCGAGCAGCTCACGACTCCTCAGGCTATCCAGCTACAGAAGCACCGCATCTACGGTGTAGCTACCTTCGGCTTTAAGTTCTAACTCACTTCATCGCTTTACACTTATGTCACTATCTTCCAAAGCTTGGGATCGCTTCCTCAATATCCTCTTACGCTCGGACATGGCTCGCGTCAACCGCGTCGAGTGGCTCACTGATGTGCTCTACCCCTTTCTCTCTATCACTGAGCTAGAGCAGCTCGCCACGAAGCCTCCGCACCACTTCCTCTCGGTCAAAGTCCTCAACCACATAGCCAACCAAGAGATACGTCGCCACACCGAACTCCTAGCTATAGGCTCGGCAGGTAGCAGTCTCACTGGTTGCGTGGGCACCTGGGTCGGCATACCGACGGAGCTAGCGCAGTACAGCGTCAACATCCTCCTCTTGATACAGAAGCTCGCTTACCTCTACGGCTGGGACGACTTCTTCACCTACGGAGCCGTGACAACAGAGACGCGAGCACGCTTTACCTTCCTCATGGGTAGTATGCTCGGCATACGTGAGGCCGATGAGCTCCTGCGCAGTGCCTGCACACTATACCAGGGGCAAGTCTCCATCACGCCGATGCGCTATCTAGGCAAAGAGTCCCCCATCGACAAGGTCATAGCCGAGATCTCAAAGCGTCTCCTCATCCTATCCGCCAAGGGTGGCATCACCGCCTGGATCGGTCGCAAGGCGCCACTCATCGGAGTCACCCTCGGAGCCACCTCCTCATACCTCCTCGTCAAGCCTTCGCTCGTACGTCTCAAGGTGCTCCTACGCGACCTCATGCAGGCGTAAGTCTCCGAGTGAGCGGCTCTTTCGTGCATCTCAATAAATCCGTACCTTTGCCCCACATCAATTCACTTTTTAGACGAATAGCAACTATATGGCCAATTGGTTTGAATGCAAGGTGACCTACGAAAAGATGGTCGACAACGGAACGCCCAAGCGTACCTCCGAGGGGTACCTCGTACAGGGCGACACCTATACGGAGATTGAAGAAAGACTCACTAAGGAGCTCACGCCCTTTACCTCTCTAGGCGAACTAATCATCAATACGATCAAGCGGATCAAGCTCGCTGAGCTTTTCCTCTCTGATCACCCCGAGGACGATCGCTTCTATCGCTGCAAAGTCAACTTCATCTCGCTCGACGAAACGAGAGGTGTCGAGAAGCGCACCGCAGCTGCTATGATCGTGCAGAGCGATAGCCTGCCCAACGCCCTCAAGCGCCTCGAGAAGGAGATGTCCACGACTCTCTCTCCCTACGAAATAGCCGCCATCACCGAGACCATCATCATGGACGCTTGGCCGATAGACTTCTCCAAGCCCAACGAATAATCTACCCCATGGAGAGACTGTTACCCAGACAAGACAGGTAGCAGTCTCTCTTTTGTATTCTACACACCCTCTTTTCCCCCACACATCATGATCGCAGAGCGTCTAGCAGAGATACGGAGTCAGATACCAGCGCAGGTGCAGCTGGTCGCCGTCTCCAAGTTTCACCCCGTAGAGTCCGTCCGTGAGGCTTACGAAGCTGGTCAGCGACTCTTTGGCGAAAACCGTGCTCAGGAACTTGCCGAAAAAGCTCCCCAGCTCCCCGAAGACATTCAGTGGCACTTCATCGGCACCCTCCAGCGCAACAAGGTCAAGTATATCGTCCCCTACGTATCCCTCATCGAGAGCGTTGACTCCGAGTCACTCCTTCAGGAGATCGTCAAGCAGGCGAACCGCTTCGACCGCCAGCTACGCATCCTCCTGCAGTACAAGATAGCTCAAGAAGAGAGCAAGAGCGGGCTAGACCACGCTGAGCTCCTAGCACTCGTAGATCACTACCTAGCGACACCCGAGTGGCGGGAGCGCATCACCATCTGCGGCTTGATGGGTATGGCGACACTGACGGCGGACAAAGAGCAGATACGTCACGAGTTTGACACGCTCCGGGCCCTACAGGCGGAGCTACGAGAGCGCTACCCCGACATCTCGTGGGACGAGCTCTCCATGGGCATGAGCAGTGACTGGCCCCTAGCCGTAGAGGCGGGCTCCACCATCGTACGCATCGGCACCGCCATCTTTGGCGAGCGACAATACTAGCAGCGAGCCGCTCCCCCATCGCCCTCTGACGGAAGTCAGACGCCCTCTCACGTAGAGGAGACTTAATCGCAGATTAGATGCGGTTAAGTCTCCTCTTTTTTGTCTAGTCCGTTCAGCAACCCTAGTTAGTTCGGTCAAAAGTGTACCTTTGCACCAGTTAACTGCGAGGGTGGAGCGTGAACTGACAGTCTGCGATCACGCTTTAAGCTCTCATTTAGCAACGTATAGCAACCTACTTATGACCTGTTTACGACGATATGACTTTGCCGTGGGGCTACTGGCTCTCCTACTGATTATGCTCGCCACGCCACATAGCGGGCAAGCACAAAAGCAAAAACAAGCGCAGCGCAAGTACACGATCAATGGCTTCGTGCATGACGCACAGAGTGGCGAGACGCTGATTGCCGCCAATGTGATGGAGCTCAACAGCCACACGGGTTCCGTGACGAATGAGTTCGGCCACTACTCGCTGACGCTCCCAGCGGGAGAGGTGCTCCTGCAGTTTTCCTACGTCGGCTATCAGAGCGACACGATACGTCTGCAGCTCTCGTCCGATACGACGCTCTCGGCATCGCTCTTCGAGGGTCAGCTCCTCGGCGAGGTGGTCGTGGTGGGTAGTCCGAATCCCTCGGGCGTTGAGACAGCCACGATTGGCGCACAACATATATCGGCGAGCGAGATCAAGCGACTGCCCGCTTTCTTTGGCGAGCAAGATGTGATCAAGGCGCTACAACTGCTACCCGGCGTACAGAGCGGTTCGGAGGGTTCGTCGGGACTCTTCGTGCGAGGTGGCGATCCAGACCAAAACTTGATCCTCATGGACGGAATCTCGCTCTACAATCCGAATCACATGCTGGGAGCATTCTCGACCTTCAACCCCGATGCGGTGAAGTCGGTGACGCTGTACAAGGGCACCTTCCCCTCTCGTTACGGGGGGCGTCTCTCTTCGGTCGTGGATGTACGTCTCAAAGATGGCGACCTGCAGGAGTACCACGGCAACGTGAGTGTGGGACTCATCTCCTCAAAGATAAATGTCGAGGGACCTATCGTCAAGGATCGCACCACCTTCAACTTCTCAGCACGGCGCACCTACCTAGACCTGCTGGCTGCGATGGCTTTTGCTATACGTAATCGCCAAGAGGGTGAGGATGGCGAGAAGATGAAGGGCGGATATGACTTTCACGACCTGAATCTGAAGGTGACGCACCGCTTCTCAGATAGAGATCAGTTGTACCTCTTCGGCTACTATGGCAACGACCGTCTCTGGACACGCTATACTAGTGGAGATGACAAGCAGCAGATGTCTTGGCTGTGGGGCAATGCGATGGGTTCGCTGCGGTGGAACCATGTCATCAACGGACAGCTCTTTCTCAATACCACCGCCTCCTACACGCAGTACCGCTCTAGGCTACGCATGAAGATGCAGGAGACCAAGGATCAGCCACCCGTAGCGATGAGCTACGACTCGGGCATCCGTGATTGGCTCCTAACGAGCGAGCTACACTACTCGCCTGTCGAGCAGCATCAGTTGCTCTTCGGAGCCAACTACACCTTCCACACCTTTCGCCCTGAGATGACTTCGGTGCGGGTGAACGGCAAGGACTTCAACGACTTCACTGGGACGGATTTTGACGTTTTCGGGAGCAATCCTCAGATTTATGCCCACGAAGCTTCACTCTACGCTGAGGATGAGATGAAGCTGGGGGACAAGTGGACCTTTAATGCGGGGCTGCGCTACAGCTTCTATTATGTGCGTGGCAAGGGCTACCATAATATAGAGCCTCGTGTGAGTGCTGCTTGGCGCATCACGCCTGCCCTAACGGCTAAGGTGGGCTACGCTCTGATGACACAGCATGTGCACCTCTTGACGAACAATAGCCTGAGCCTGCCTACGGATCTGTGGGTGCCCTCGACGGACCGCATCAAGCCGATGCACGTACACCACTTTACGGCGGGGCTATTCCTCCATGTGCCTCAGTGGGGCGACTTCTCGGTAGAGGGCTACTACAAGCCTCTGAGCAATGTACTGGAGTACAAGGAGGGCTCTTTCTTTTATGGTGTCTCGACAAACTGGGAGCAGATGGTCGCCATGGGACGTGGCACGGCTTACGGCCTGGAGCTGCTCTGGCAGCGCAAGGTGGGCAAGCTGACGGGCTGGGTGAGCTACGCCTGGGCTCGTACGTGGCGCACCTTCGACCAGCCGGGCGAGGAGCTCAACTTCGGACGCACCTTCCCAGCTAAGTATGACCGCATCCACGACTTTAAGATCACTGCAATGTATCAGCTGAGCAAGAGCTGGGACTTTGCCGCCACTTGGGTCTTTGCCTCGGGCCAGACGGGAACCATCGCAACGCACGAGTACGGTGGTATGAAAGATCCACTAGCTCCATCAATGTATGGCGCAGCGGGGTCGCTAAACTATGTGTCTGAGCGCAATAACTACCGCTTCAAGCCTTACCACCGACTGGATCTAAGCGTCACCTACACGAAGCATCACAAGCGGGGCAAGAGCTTGTGGAACCTAAGCGTCTACAACGTCTACAATAATATGAACCCCTTCCTGGTCACGCCTGTGAGCGAGAAGACGGGCGACCACTCTTACCGCACCGTGCTGCAGCAGGTGACGATCTTCCCGATCCTGCCCAACATCAGCTACACCTACTCCTTTTAACCTGAGACCACTATGAGACCTATACAATATATTCAGTTAGCCAGTAGTGCACTACTCATCACGCTCCTCGCGGGCTGTCAGACGCTCATTCCCCTCGACCTAGGCGACAACACGCCTCGCATCGTCATCAATGCGGTCGCCACGGAGCAGCAAGGCATCGACATCTCTCTCTCCGAGAGCAAGCCGACGGGTGTCTCTTCGTCCACTACGAATGTCTACTACCCCTACTACCATCCCGACTGCCCCTATCGTATGACGCTCAGGGTCAACGACCAGCTCATACCGATCAACGAGGTGGCGCAATACAAGCCCCAGACGGGCGACCGCATAGCGATCTCGGTAGAGAAGCCTGGGCTCAAGGCTGCTTCTGCCGTTACCACCGTACCTACACAGCCTACCGTGGGCACCGTAGTGGTCAAGACGCTAGACAAAAGTCATCGTACCTCGTGGGTGAGCAATGCTTCAAACGTAAAGCTACAGAAAGGTCAGTACCTAGAAGTACAAAACTACGAACTATCCGTCCCGCTCCAAGGCATCACGAAGGATAGCTACTACCGTATCATCGTAGAGCGGCAAGCAGTGATGCGAGGAGAGGGCATCCAACCAGAGGAATACCGATGGTTTCAGGAGCAGATGCAGGACCCAAGCTTAGCAAAGTTTAGCAGCGGCGACCTGATCTTCGAGTCGGCCAATGCCTATCCGATGAATCTGCTCGCTGGCTCTAACGTCTCCACAAGCGACTACACGCTCAGGACGACGCTCTCCTTTGCCACGAGGGTCTGCAATGCCGATGGCTCTACAGATGAGACGCAGACTACGAGCGAGGTCTCGGACTATGTCGCCTTGCGTATCACAGTCTATGCGATCACGGGCGACCTCTATCACTACTGGCAGACGGTTACCTCAGACCGCTATAATGGCATGAGTGAGACGGGGCTCTCGGAGCCTATCCTCATCTACAACAACATCCACGACGGTCTCGGCATACTCGGCAGTATGGCTGCGAGCCAGCGTCAGGATCTTAAGGTCGTAACACGCTAATGCGGTGAAAGACTTATGACACAAAAGACTCTACAGATGCTTCCCGAATGGGCGCCACAAGATGCGATCCTCCTCGCCTGGCCACACAGCCAGAGCGACTGGGCTTCGATCCTACACGAGGTACAGCGCACCTACTGCGACATCATCGAGCAGGTGACACGCTTCGAGCCCGTCGTGCTACTCGTGCCTGAAGATCCAGACGAGTACACCACTCTGCCGTCGGAGCTACGCTCGCGTTGCCTACTCGTCCCCTGCCCGACCAACGATACGTGGTGCCGTGACTACGGTCCGCTGGCTCTCCAGAGTCCCAGTGGCGCACGAGGCTTGGTAGACTTCACCTTCAACGCTTGGGGCGGTAAGTTTGGCGCTACACTAGACAATCAAGTGGTACGTAACCTCGTCGCTGACAAGCTCTTTGCCCCAGAGGTCGCTTACATAGACGCCTTGGACTTAACCTTCGAGGGGGGAGCCTTGGAGTGTAATGGCGAGGGATTCCTCTTGACCACCAAGTCCTGCGTAGAGGATTCGCACCGCAATCCGCATCTCTGCGAGACACCTCACATATATGAGGAGTTGCTAGCGCGTCTCGGACTGACCGACTACTGCTCGCTCGAAGTGGCTCCCCTACCGGGCGACGATACCGATGGACATATAGACACGATCACACGCTTCGTGGACCCCGACACCATTATATATGTCTCCCCGAGCGATCCTACGGCGCAGAGCTTCGCCGCCTTGACACAGCTAGAGCGTCAGCTACAAGAGCTAGCTCGTCAGCGTCCCGCCTTGCGACTGATCGCTCTCCCCGATGTGGGCGACTTCCCCTCACACTATGAGGCGGACTGCCTCATACCAGCTACCTATGCGAACTTTCTCCTCGTTGACGGTGCGCTCCTGCTCCCCATCTACGGACGTAGCACCGACAGCGAGGCGCAGCGCATCCTCCAGCAAGCACTGCCTCACCTCGAGGTCGTGCCGATCGACTGCTCCATACTGCTCGAGCAGCACGGCAGTCTGCACTGCATCTCCATGCAGATACCGCAAGGCTTCCTCAACCCCTCACTTCTAGACACCATAACAAGATGAAAGTAGGTATCATACAGCAGCACAACGGTGCTGACCATACGAACAATATCCACCGCCTCCAGGAGCGCATCCGCCAGCTAGCCCACGAAGGTGCCGAGCTAATCGTCCTACAAGAGCTGCACAACGGACTGTACTTCTGCCAGACCGAAGATGTCGCACTCTTTGACCAAGCGGAGACGATACCGGGGCCATCCACCGAAAGCTTCGGCGCCTTAGCACGTGAACTGGGCGTCGTGATCGTCCTCTCACTCTTTGAGAAGCGCGCCACAGGCCTTTATCACAACACCGCCGTAGTGCTAGAGCGAGACGGCTCCATAGCGGGTCGCTATCGCAAGATGCACATACCGGACGACCCCGCCTACTACGAGAAGTTTTACTTCACTCCAGGCGACCTAGGCTTCGAGCCGATCGACACCTCCGTCGGTCGCCTCGGCATCCTCATTTGCTGGGATCAGTGGTACCCCGAGGCTGCTCGGCTTATGGCACTCAAGGGTGCCGAGCTACTCATTTACCCGACCGCCATCGGCACCGCAGCTTACGACACGCCCGAAGAGCAGCAGCGCCAGATCGATGCGTGGCAACTGGTGCAGCGTGGTCATGCCGTCGCCAACAACCTCCCCGTCATTGCTGTGAATCGTGTCGGCTACGAACCCGACCCCTCAGGCGTCACCGAGGGGATACAGTTTTGGGGTCACAGCTTCGTCACGGGTCAGCAGGGCGAGATGCTCTGTGATCTGAGCCAGACCGAGGAGGCGGGCGCCGTCGTGGAGCTCGACCTAGAGCGCACCGAGCTCATCCGACGCTGGTGGCCTTACCTGCGTGATCGGCGCATAGAGAGCTACGGAGAGATCACCCGTCGCTACATTGATTGAGCCATTTGTCAAGATCAAAAAGGCAAAAGAGTGATTTATTCCTCCGAAACTGCTAACTTTGCAGGCAATAGCTCATTCCACATAGAATAACATAAAACGAATTGATATAGTATGGCATTAAAAGAATCTGGGTCACAAGGCTCTCACCACTCTGAGGAGATTGTGTCTCGTAGCGAGCAATTCATTGAGAAGTACAGCAAGGTCATCATTTGGTGTGTGCTGGGCGTCATCGTGCTAGGTGTGGGCATCTGGCTCTACATCAGCAAGGTGGTCAAGCCTCGTGCCGACAAGGCAGCTGCACAGCTATACCTTGCTGAGGAGCAGTTTATGGCAGGTGCTGACAGCGCTGCACTCAACGCTCCTGCAGCTGGAGCCATGGGACTCCTAGAGATTGCTGACAAGTATAGCAGCACAGATGCTGGCAAGCTGGCTCACGCCTACGCTGGTATCATCTACTACGACGAGGGCAAGTACGAGGAGGCTATCCGTGAGCTCAAAGAGTTCAAGGCTAAGGAGAAGATGGTCGCTCCATCTATCACCCGTCTCATCGGCGACTGCTACGTAGAGCTAGGCAAGTACGAGGAGGCCGTCAAGTACTTTATGGACGCTGCCAAGGCTGCCGACAATCCCGTTGTCTCTCCGAGCTGTCTTATCAAGGCAGGCCATGTCTACGAGGAGCTAGGTCAGTATGACAAGGCACTCAAGGCTTACAAAGAAATCCAGGACAAGTACTACACAGCGCCTGAATCTGAGAGCATCGAGGCTTCGATCATACGCGTAGAGGCTAAGCTTAAGAAATAGATTTTTAGAGATTAGACTTTAGAGATTAGACTTTAGAGGTTAGAGGTTAGAGATTAGACTTCCGATCACTCCGATAGCTCTGATCCCTCCGATCTCTAAAGTCTAACCTCTAACCTCTAACCTCTAAAGTCTAATCTCTAACCTCTAACCTCTAAAGTCTAATCTCTAACCTCTAACCTCTAAAATCCATGTCTTCACAACTCCACAGCCAGCAGACACCGGCTCACTACACGCTCCAGCACAGGCGCACGGCGGACGTACGTCGCATCGCTGTCGTCTACTCGGAGTGGAACGCTGAGATCACGCACGCGCTCCGCGACGGAGCTGTCTCGACACTCCTAGAGTGCGGCCTCGAGCGCCAGCAGATCGAGACCTTCTCCGTGCCAGGCGCCTTCGAGCTCACCTATACGGCTACCCTACTCAGTGAGGCGCCCCAACCCTACGACGCTATCATCATCATCGGATGCGTCATACGTGGCGAGACCTCGCACTACGACCTCATCTGCAACAGCGTCACCGAGGGAGCTACCGAGCTCAACCTGCGTGGCAAGGCACCCGTCATCTTCGGGCTTGTCACCGTCGAGAACATCGAGCAGGCTCGTGCCCGCTCTGGCGGTGCCGTAGGCAACAAAGGCTCCGAGTGTGCCATCGCTGCGCTCCAGATGATCGACATCAGAGCTGAGATACAAGGGTAATACCCTGACCTATATTACGACAAGTCCCTAGTGCTATCTGTAGCGCTAGGGACTTTTATCATTTTAGGGCATAGGGTGCTTCGCTCGTATCGTACTGTATCCGTAGCACATACGAGTTCCAAAAGCAGTTCCCCTCTTGGAACTTTTTAGTTCCAAGGCAGGAACTTTTTAGTTCCAACGGAGGAACTTTTCAGTTCCAACGGAGGAACTTTTCGATTCCAACGTAGGAGGCAAAGCTTTCGGTCAGGGTTGACGCATGATGAAAATGAGCTCGTTTCATTTCCTACCTAGGAATTGCCAAAATTCCTACCTAGGAAATGGCCAAATTCTTCGGACTTATTTTTTGATTCCTCCGAAGTTTCATTTGATTCCTCCGAAGTTTCATTTGATTCCTCCGAAGTTTCATTTGATTCCTCCGAAGTATTTTTTATTTCCTAGGTAGGAATTTAATTCCTCGGTAGAAGGGTGAAATCAGAGAGGTTCCGTAGCCACACTCTGTAGCGATAATCGAAATGCCTGTTTCCTAGTTATCGTCACGTGCAGCTTCTAGACGACTGGTTATAATACGTCAGCCCTAAGCTTTCGGTCTGCTCTGCACTACGCTAATGCCGTTTTTCGTACCTTTGTACCCGTATAACTATAGGACAGAAGCTCCACACACATGCAAGAAATACGAAATATCGCTATCATCGCTCACGTCGACCACGGTAAGACGACCCTTGTCGACAAAATGCTCCTCGCAGCCAAGCTCTTTAGAGAGGACAAAGCTGCCGAGGTCGACACCTTTCTAGACAATAACGACCTAGAGCGAGAGCGAGGTATCACGATCGTTTCTAAGAATGTCAGCATCACCTACAAAGGGGTCAAGATCAACGTCATCGACACCCCAGGACACGCCGACTTCGGCGGTGAGGTGGAGCGCGTGCTCAACATGGCCGACGGCTGCCTGCTACTGGTAGACGCCTTCGAGGGGCCGATGCCTCAGACCCGCTTCGTACTGCAGAAAGCCCTCGCTATAGGACTCAAGCCGATCGTCGTCATCAACAAGGTGGACAAGCCCAACTGCCGCCCCATGGAGGTGCAGGACATGGTCTTCGACCTGATGGCTTCGCTAGAGGCGACCGATGATCAGCTCGACTTCGTCACTCTCTTCGGTAGTGCCAAGCAGGGCTGGATGAGCCGTGACGTGGAGAAGCCCACGGAAGACATCACTCCCCTACTCGATGCGATCATCTCTGAGATCCCCGCGCCACAACAGCTGGACGGGCCGCTGCAGATGCTCATCACCTCACTGGACTACAGCTCCTACGTGGGACGTATCGCCGTGGGGCGCGTGCATCGTGGCACCATACACAACGGCGACACCGTGCTCCTCTGCCACAAAGAGCGTGAGCCACATCGTGAGAAGGTCAAGGAGCTCTACACTTTTGAGGGTATTGGCAAGGCAAAAGCGGACTCTGTCTCCAGTGGCGACATCTGCGCCATCGTGGGCTTTGACCACTTTGAGATTGGCGACACGATCGCTGACCCTGAGCATGCCGAGGCGCTAGACACGATCTCGGTCGATGAGCCGACGATGTCGATGCTCTTTACGATCAATAACTCTCCCTTCTACGGACGAGAAGGTAAGTTTGTCACCTCTCGCCATATCCATGAGCGTCTGATGCGTGAGCTGGATAAGAACCTCGCTCTGCGTGTCGAGACGACTGACCAGGCGGACTCGTGGAACGTCTTCGGCCGTGGCGTCCTGCACCTCTCCGTGCTGATCGAGACGATGCGCCGTGAGGGTTACGAGCTACAGGTGGGTCAGCCTCAGGTCATTATCAAGGAGATCGACGGCGTACAGTGCGAACCTATCGAAGAACTGACGATCAATCTCCCCGACGAGACCAGTAGCCGTATCATTGATATGGTCATACAGCGCAAGGGCGAGATGACCGCCATGGAGAGTAAGAACGGTCGTACGCACCTCGTCTTCACAATACCTTCGCGTGGTATCATCGGGCTTAACAACAGCGTCCTAACCGCTTCGGCTGGTGAGGCTGTCATAGCACACCGCTTCCTGGAGTTTGGACCTTGGCGCGGAGATATCGAGCGTCGCAACAATGGTAGCATCATAGCGGGTGAGAGCGGTACCGCTTTTGCCTATGCGCTGAATAACCTCCAGAGCCGCGGACGCTTCTTCATCGCTCCTCAAGAGGAGGTCTACGCTGGTCAGGTGATCGGCGAGCATACGAAGGACAACGACCTGACGGTCAACGTCTGCAAGAGCAAGAAGCTCACCAACATGCGTGCGGCTGGTAGTGATGACAAGGTGGCTCTCGCACCGCCCGTCATCTTCAGCCTAGAGGATGCGCTGGAGTATATCAAGGCTGACGAATATGTGGAGGTCACGCCTAAGTCTATGCGTCTGCGTAAGATACTCCTCAACGAGCTAGACCGCAAGCGCGCCAACAAAGCATAAACAATCCAATCACTTCATAAACACAACAAACTATGAAAAGAATCGCACTACTCATCATCGCCATGCTCACGCTTGGCTTTGCAGCGCAGGCTCAGTCTACCTTTAGCAAGGGGACGACAACGGCCAACCTCGGACTAGGTATCGGTGGTACCCTCTTCAGTGATGACTACAATGTCATCCTACCTCCGCTATCTCTAGGTATCGACCACAGCGTAGTCAGTGGTCTCTTTGATGGCAACGGATCTATCGGTGTGGGTGGGTACTTTGCCACTGAGCTCTATCACATCAAGGGTTATGACAAGGGACTCTGGAATCAGACAATAATCGGTCCGCGCGGATCTCTGCACTACCAGTTTGTAGATAGGCTCGACACCTACTTCAGCCTCGTGCTAGGTCTTAAGCTCATTAGCTGGGACTATAAAGTAACGGTTCCTGGAGGCAAAGTCAAGAGCAAGGACACCACGACAGATTTCGGTTGGGGGGCGCACATCGGTACTCGCTACTATCTCTCCGACCGCTGGGCTATCATGGGTGAGTTTGGTTATGGACTAACCTATCTCTCACTCGGTGCCACCTATCGCTTCTAAGTCTTAGCGAAGCGCTACAACACAATCAAAGCAGGAGACGACTTACGAGTTGTCTCCTGCTTTTGCTTTTAAAACTGTGTAGGGTCACTCGTCGTGCGACGTAGGGTGCTGCTGATTGCGAGGGTGGTAGCGCAAGATGTCGGCACGGAGTGCAGTGCGGTCCACGTGGGTGTAGACCTCTGTCGTCGCTATGCTTTCGTGCCCCATCATTAGCTGGATAGCGTGCAGGTCGGCTCCGCCCTCGAGGAGGTGCGTAGCAAAGCTATGGCGCAACGTGTGCGGACTGATCTCCTTATGTATGCCCGCCAACTCAGCAAGCGTGCGGATCAGGCAGAAGACCGTGATGCGAGAGATCGGTTGACCACGACGTGAGATGAAGATATACTGATCATATTCCGGCTTCGCATTATAGCGATAGGGATCATTGAGATAGCGCTGCACATCAGAGACCGCCTTGGGACTCATCGGCACCAGCCGCTCTTTGCGTCCCTTGCCCCAGACGTGCAGATAGCCTTCGTCGAGGAAGACATCGGAATAGGTCAGCCCGCAAAGCTCCGACACACGTAGCCCGCAACTGTAGAGCACCTCTATGATCGCCGTGTCTCGTGAGGCCTCGATACGATCCTCGTCGATAGCTCCGAGTAGGCTGTCTATCTCTGCCAGCGTGAGCACCTCCGGGAGCTTCTTATGTATCGGTGGCGTCTGCAGCATATCTGTCGGGTCACGCTCTATCTCCTCTTCTAGCGATAGGAAGCGAAAGAAACTCTTGACCCCGCTCAGCACACGAGCCAGCGAACGCATCGAGATGCCTAAGTCCAGCAGATGCGCAGCAAAGTTGTTGAGGTGCTGCAACTTTACCTCCCGCAGACTCAGCCCCATGTCACCTATGTAGGTGTAGAGCTTGTCCACGTCGTAGAGGTAGGAGTCGATACTATTGTCCGAGAGGTGCTGCTCCAGCCTCAGATAAGTTTTGTAGCGCTGTATCAGTTGCGGTCTTGGTTCTAGACTCATTGTGCAAGGGAGTTTCTTACTATCTTTGCGCTACGAAGTTAGCCATTTGCACCTAAACCGACAAGTTTACTATGTCTATAAATAGTTTGATCGAACCCCTTGCTACCCCGACCACGGGCAAGCCAGCCATACTCATACTCAATGGACCTAACCTGATCCAGGTGGGTCAGCGCGAAGCCGAGATCTATGGCTCGACCCCTCTTGTCCCCTACTTGGAGCAGCTAGCAAGTGCCACCACAGAGGCGACTATTGCCGTACGCTACTCGCACTACGAGGGCGCACTCATCGAGTACCTCTACATGGCCCAGGAGCTAGGCTACCAAGCGGTCATACTCAATGCGGGGGGCTATACGCACACCTCCGTAGCTATCGCAGACACGATACGCGCTATCTCTCTACCAGTCATCGAGGTGCACATCTCTCAGCCACTAGCCCGTGAGTCTTATCGCCACACCTCACTCATAGCACCCTATTGCCGTGGGAGTATTGCTGGCTTTGGCGTAGTCAGCTACGACTTAGCCGTACGGGCAGCTCTTCAGCTGAGCCGTTGACACCTTATATTATATAGACTATGGACGCAGAGCTAGAGCTTTATGCCCAGCAGCACAGCTCCTTCGGGGATCCCCTACTAGACGAGTTGCTCCGCACCGCCTATGTGCGCCTCTTACAGCCGCGGATGGTGTGTGGAGCTACGCAAGCGGGGCTACTCTCGATGCTCATCAAGCTCAGTGGTACCAAGCGTGTCCTGGAGCTGGGTGCTTATAGTGGTTACTCAACGATAGCCATGGCGATGGCGCTCAAACCGGTGAGTGGCGAGATCGACTCCATCGAGTGTGATGCCGAGATGATCCACTTCCTCTCCCCTTTTGTAGCACGCAGCGGATGTGCCGAGCGCATTCGCATACACCACGGTCAGGCTCTAGAGCTGATGCCCGCACTACTAGCGCAGCAAGACTACGATCTCGTCTACATTGATGCCAACAAACGTCAGTATCCCGACTACTACCAGCTACTGCGCAAGCACTTACGACCAGGAGCTATCATCTTGGCCGACAATACCCTTTGGGACGGTAAAGTAACCGTTCCAACGACCCATCACGACCTTCAGCTGGAAGGGATCCAGCATTTCAACGAACTGGTAGCTCAGGACAGCGGTGTGGAGCAGCTCCTCCTCCCACTTCGTGATGGGCTCACGATCATTCGCATTCTGTCCGCTTAGTCAGGCTGAGCGGGAGCGATAGGCTTTGGCTCTTGAGAAGGCAGTTCAGCCGTTGTAGGCGTTACCTCCGTGGTCGGCTTGATTATGTCGCTCTTCGCTTGCATCTTATGCGAGGTCACCTCATTGCGTAGCTTGATCAGCTCTTCACGTTGCTCAGCCGTGAGCTTGTTGAGCTTGAGCCACTCTAGGAGAGCACGCACAGCCAGTCCGATCGTGATGACCGTGACCGCACCAATAGCTCCCGACCAAGAGACCGTAACGAAGGGCAGATCCTGCGTAGGCGTACGCCACCCGAAGAGCGCCTTGCAGAGGATCGGCATAAAGAGCGCGACCACCGCCACGATCACCACAAAGGCGATATAGCCACCGAAGTGACGACGACGCATCATGTGCCCAGCTACATAGTAGTAGTTGAGGTAGAAGATTGCGATCAGAAAGATATCCAGTAGCCATGTAGAGAGATAGTGTGATGGCTCTTGCCAGAAGGACTTAGCCATCGTACTGCTCTGCCCGATCAGGATGGACTGGATCAGCACGATGACAAGCCATGCTGCTAAGTAGATTAGCCAAGAGTAGCTCTTCGTCGAGCTTTGCTTTGTAACAGTAGCGTCTTGTTTCATAGTACAGGTAGACTTATAGTTATTACACCACAAAGATACAACAGGATAACGAAAGAAGCCCATCACGCCACGCGATATTGCGCATTTGGCGTGGCGTTGCTCTTGACACAGTGTGTGTAGTCCATAAAATAAGGTATATTTGTAGCACACAACAACAATCGAGCAAATCTATGAAGCGATTAGGAATCGGTCTAGTGATCTTACTAGGTCTAGTATTGATCACTCTATACCTAGTGAAGATCAGCACGCGAAACCAGGACAAAGAACTCCCCACATCCCAAGATAGCCTCTTAACCCTTGCATCCACTCCTGCTGAAGCATATCAGCAAGACTCGGAGGATCTTGGCGTGAATGAGTCCCGGGCTGAGGAGACAAATCTTGCTATAGAGAAGTTAAGCCGACATGGCGACGACAAGGATCATACGCTCTATAAGCATCTATGTTTTTTGTTGACTCGTTCTGACGATGACGCAAGATGGATATCTAAGCTCCAAGAGGAGATGCGCAAGCAACCCAATCGCCCCGAGTGGACACTCCTGCTCGCGACCCTATACAATAGCTCGTGTCATGCAGATTGTGAGCAAGCTCTCTACTACTTTCAGAAAGCTCTAAAAGTGGTACCTCGAAGTGGTTACTTTTACTTATCAACTATTGAGCAGATGGCAAGATGCTATGTAGAGTTGGGAAGTCTAGACTCCGCTCTAATGTACACAGACATGGCGATCGAGACAGACCCTTCCTTCGCAGGCTATCACTACAACAAGGCGATGATACTCCACGCTTTTGGAGATACAAAAGCTGCCATCACAGAGCTCGATAACTACTTCGCACATCCCAATAGCGACAAAGACGACGCTCAGGCTTACTACAAGCGAGCTTACTACAAGACTGAGGTCAAAGACCTCTCTGGCGCACTCGCTGATGTAGAGCAAGCAATGGCGAAAGACACCGCCCCCACCGCCTCAGCATACCTAATCCGTGGAGACATCTATGCTGCTCAAGGTAAGAGCAAGCAGGCCAAAGCCGACTACAAGACCGTACTGGAAGAAACCTTTGGCGATAAATCTCTCACACGCGTCTTTGCCCTCGTTGGTTGGGGGCATAAGAAGCAAGCAATGCAAATCCTAACCGATAACATCAAGGAGTGTAAAGAGCTAGGTATCTTAGACGATAGCAACTTCTATCTCCTGCTTCGTACGCTCATAGAGCATAGGCATGTAGACCTGGCACGCTACTTCAGGGAGATCTCTGCGGAGTGGGGTTATCCCTATCCTTGCATCGGTGAAAACACACGGGTCGTGCGAAACAATCCAAAGTATAAGGAACTACAAAAGAGGGGGGTCAACATCCTGTAATCCTCCTGCTGGTTATGAACGCGCCAGACGAATCTACAACGATTTGAAAACTATTTGCTATCTTTGGCTTCACAAGCAAGTATAACCAATCAAATATGAATACCCTTATGAACAGCTTACTCAGAAAAGTCTTCGCACTCTGCGCTCTCGTCCTCGCTACGGGATACTATCTCTCAGCACAGGTAGTCGTCGTGCAGGGAGAGCCAGAAGCTCCACTACCACAGACGCTCAACGAGGTGCGCCTCAACCTCCTAGCACCCGTAGCCTTCAAGGCTGTCTCACTCGAGTACGAGCGCTCCACGACCAAGGTAAAAGACCTAGGCTTCGGAGCTACCATCAGCGCCAGCTTTGCCAAGACGGGAGACTATGAGACCACACTCTTCCCCACCTTTGGCGTGATGCCCTATGCTCGCTGGTACTTCGGAGGCAAGAAGCTCTCAATGACAAGACCTAACTCAGGCTTCTTTATTGAGGCAAACACGGCTATCAACTACCATCGCTTTACCAGAAAGAACTACGACGGTATGAATAACCAAACGACAAGCGAGACCAAGCAAGGCGCCTCTTGGGGTATCGGTCTCGGTGGCGGCTGGAAGTTCGTCTCTCGGAGCAACTGGAGTGGCGAGATCAGTCTACGTGCGGGACGCAATCTTGTAAAGGGCGAAGGCGCTGACGACTTCTACGTCTACCCCGCTATCTCCGTGGGCTACCGCTTCTAAGCGCACATACATCATCCTATTTTTATGGGGAGGATACCAAGCGACGGTGTCCTCCCCTTTTTCTTTGAAAGCGCTTCTGCTGAGTTCATCCTTGAGAAATCGAAGTTTTCTATGGAGGGAAAATCAAAAACAGCTCCCGAGCTATTTGGATTTCCTCGGAAGAAACTGAGACAAATTCATTTTTTATCATGTGTCAGCTCCGCTCTGCAAATCTAGGACAATCGATGGTTTGTGAAAAGTGAGTATCTTTGCATCTGGGTGCATGTACTAGATTTAAGTGAAGACCTCTTGCAACATATACTGGGCTCCACTCGTCTACATAATAGTGTATGTCTATAGCACTACACCCACGATTTTTGAACAGACAACTAGTAATACATCAATAACTTTTAGACAACTGGATATGAATCTAAAGCGAATGCTGTCTATGACTGTGGTCCTCCTGACCTTGCTGCTACCTCGTGTAGCCTTTGCTCAGGATATGAGTCAACCACTGCCCATAGACCCACAAGTCCGTACGGGCAAGCTCGACAATGGACTGACCTACTTCATCCGTCACAACGAGCAGCCGAAGAATCGTGCTGAGTTTTACATCGCTCAGCGTGTCGGCTCTATCCTCGAGGAGGAGAATCAGCGCGGTCTGGCTCACTTCCTAGAGCACATGTGCTTCAATGGTACGAAGAACTTCCCAGACAAGACGCTCATTAGCTACCTCGAGTCAAACGGTATGCGCTTCGGCTACAACCTCAACGCCTATACGGGTATCGATGAGACGGTCTACACGCTCATGGAGGCTCCCACAGAGCGTCAGGGCTTCATCGACAGCTGCCTCCTCATCCTACATGACTGGAGTGGCTTCGTAACCCTAGCTGATGAGGAGATAGATAAGGAGCGCGGTGTCATCACCGAGGAGTGGCGCTCACGCGACAATGCGCAGATGCGTATGCTCAATACGGCACTCCCCAAGCTCTACCCCAACAACCGCTACGGTCATCGCTTGCCTATCGGTCTGATGAGCGTAGTCAACGGCTTTAAGTACAACGAGCTACGCGACTACTACCACAAGTGGTATCGCCCCGATCTACAGGCTATCATCGTAGTAGGTGATGTCGATGTAGACTATGTGGAGAAGAAGATCAAAGAGATGTTTGCCGACATCCCCGCACCTGTCAACGCTGCGGAGCGTGTCTACTTCCCCGTAGAGGACAATGATGAGCCTCTCGTAGCTATCGAGAAGGACAAGGAGGCTACCAGCACCGCCATTATGGTTATGTTCAAGACAGACGCTATGCCTGTCGAGATGACCCGCACCATCGCTGGCGTCATGAAGAACTACCTATATGGCGTCACAAACCGCATCATTGATGAGCGCTTTACAGACCTTATGCACAAGCCTAACCCCGCTTTCATCCGTGCTAGTGGCTATATAAGCAACTACTTCCTCGCTCAGACTAAGGACGCTCTGACCTTCAGCGCCACAGCACGTGAGGGCGAGCTAGACGTAGCACTCAAGGCTCTTATGGCTGAGATAGAGCGCATACGCCAGTATGGCTTCACACAGGGTGAGTATGAGCGTGCACGCACCGACCTCCTCAAGGCTTTTGAAAACAGCTACAACGAGCGTGAGACGCGCAAGAACAGCGCCTACGCTAACGAGTACAAGGACTACTTCACCACCGGTGGATACATCCCAGGTATCGAGATGGAGAAGGCCATCATGGAGCAAGTTGCTAAAAATATACCCCTAGATGTAGTCAACCAGATGGTACAGTCTCTCATCGGGGACAAGAACATGGTTCTTATGCTCACGGCTCCCGACAAGAAGGGTCTAGCGCTACCTACCGAGGCTGAGCTAATCACTAAGGTCAACGAGTACCGCAAGCTCCCCGTAGAGCCTATCAAGGACGCTGTATCTGATATGAAGCTAATGGAGAAGGCTCCAAAGGCTGGCAAGGTAACCAAGCGTGAGGACAACCTCAAGTTTGGTACGACGCGCCTCACACTGAGCAACGGTATGGTAGTCTACCTTAAGACGACTGACTACAAGAAGAATCAGATCTCACTCACAGCTGTCGCTCCTGGTGGTACCAACGCTTACCTCAAGAACGCTAAGGATCTACCCAACATCAAGAACCTCAGCAGCGTCGTCGCACTGGGTGGTGTAGGCAAGTTTGACAATCCTACCCTCACCAAGGCACTCACGGGTCGTAGCGTCTCTGCTTCGGGCTCTATGGGTGGCACGAGAACTTACTTCAGTGGTATCTCTACGCTTGAGGATATGGAGACCTTCTTCCAGCTCCTCTACCTTCGCATGACGCAGCCTAGACAGGATGCTGATGCCTTTACAAACTGGCGCACCAATACGATCGAGCAGATCAAGAACATGGAGTCCAATCCTATGGTTCCCTTCCAGGACTCGCTCATATATGCGCTCTACAACAACGATCCTCAGATGCGACGTGCTACCATTGCTGAGATAGAAGCTGTCGACTACGACCGTGTGATGCAGATCTGGAAGGAGCGCATCGCTGATCTAGGAGACCTACAGCTCTACTTCATCGGTAATGTGACGCCAGAGCAACTCATTCCTTACCTAGAGAAGTATGTAGCCTCTGTCCCCACCAAGGGTAGTAAGCACGACATGTGCAAGGAGCTCGTACCTGCAGTACGTCAGGGCTCTATGCACATTGACTTCAAGAAGGAGCTGGCTACGCCTATGGCTATGGTCATAGCTGCTTATACGGGCAAGCTACCCTACACGCTCCACAACGACCTAGTTATGGAGGTCCTCGGTGGTGTCATGGATCAGGTCTACACAGCAACCGTCCGTGAGGACGAGGGTGGCACCTATGGTGTTAGCTCGGGAGGATCTATCAGTGACAATCCTGAGGGCGAGACGGTCTTCCAGATCTTCTACCAGACAGATCCTGAGAAGGTAGACAGACTCAACAAGATTATCTACGCAGAGCTTGACAAGGTAGCCAAGAACGGTCCCAACAAGGAGATGTTTGACAAGACAATCCTCAATATGAAGAAGGACTACGCTGAGAATCTCAAGAAGAACGGCTACTGGCTCGACCACATGGTCGACTTCTTCTTCGATGGTCGTGACTTCCAGACTGACTACGAGAAGACGCTCAACGGCATCACGCCTGCAGACGTACAGAAGATCGCTCAGGAGCTCCTCAAGCAGGATAACCACATCGAGGTCATCATCCGCGATGCTAAGAAAGCTAAGTAAATGAAGTTAGCAATCCTACGGGACGTCTATCACACTCCGTGACGAACGTCTCCGTAAGGAACTAGCAATACTAAATAGCAAGAGCGAGTAACTCTAGGGTCTCACCCTCCGAGTTGCTCGCTCTCACTATATCAGCGACCGCATCTAGTCGAGCTAATTCTAGAACTTGACGAGCTCTAAGTCAAAAATATTACGAAGATGTTGCGCTAGCGTGTTGCATATATGAAGAATAAGTCTTACCTTTGCACTGTGTTTTTCATGGTGTTAGATTTTAAGGTTAATGAGAAGGGGCTGTCTTAGGACAGTCCCTTTTTTATTTATCTAGTCCTAGAGCCATTTATCCTAAGAACTCGGATGGGATAGCTCTACTCTGAGATATTTTCATTACCTTTGCATCAGACTCTTAGGGGTGCCACAGTGCGACTGCGTGGTGGCTGAGATGAGACCCTCGACCTGATCCAGATAATACTGGCGTAGGCAAAGAGAACGACTACACGCTGACCGTGCAGACTCTCATACTGGGACACCCTACTTGTCAAGCCCTTGAGCTTGGCGGTACACACTAAGAGTTTTACATACCAGACTAACGAAGGTATGTAGGCTCTTTTTCTTTTTATATGGCTTATGCAAGTAACGATCAATAAGACTCCACATGACCTGCCGGCAGGTACCTCGCTACTAGAGGCGGTATCGCCTGTCGTCGCAACGCTCGACCACACGGCGCTAGCGGTCAATCATCGTGTCATACCACGTGATGCCTGGCCTACGCACCAGCTCTGTGAGGGTGATGCCGTCACGATCATTACCGCAGCTATGGGTGGCTAAGTCACACCTCTTCTTCCAAACACACTTAATCTCTTTACTCTATGAAGCAAAAAGATCAAACGGACAATCTAAACATCTCTCAGGGACCACTCCCTGGCTCTACTAAGATATATGTCACTGGCTCTCGCCCCGACATTCGCGTGCCGATGCGTCGCATCACACTCTCTGATACCATCGACGAGGAGGGCGTACGGCACAACAACGGCTCGGTAGTGGTCTACGACACTTCGGGACCCTACACCGATCCTGACTATCATGTCGATCCGCACCAAGGGCTACCTAAGATACGCCAGCAGTGGATCGAGGAGCGTGGCGACACGACAAGACTGAAAGAGCAGAGCTCGGAGTACGGTCGCAAGCGGAGACAAGATACTTCGCTGGATCATCTGCGCTTTGCCCATCTCAATGACCAGCCACTCGTAGGCACCGAGGAGCATCCTGTCACGCAGCTATACTACGCACGCCAGGGGATCATCACCCCCGAGATGGAGTATGTGGCTATTCGTGAGAATCAGCTCATGGACGAGATTCGAGAGCAGTACCCGCAGCATCTAGGCGAGAGCTTTGGAGCTAATATCCCTGAGCGCATCACCCCTGAGTTCGTTCGTGACGAGATCGCTGCTGGACGAGCTATCCTCCCCAACAATATCAACCACCCGGAGAGCGAGCCGATGATCATCGGGCGCAACTTTCTCGTCAAGATCAATGCCAACATTGGTAACTCGCCCATCACCTCCTCTATCCAGGAGGAAGTAGAGAAGGCGGTCTGGGCTATCCGCTGGGGTGCTGACACCATTATGGATCTCTCCACGGGACGCAACATTCACGAGACGAGAGAGTGGATCATTCGCAATTCGCCAGTACCCGTAGGCACCGTACCTCTATACCAAGCTTTGGAAAAAGTCAAGGGACAGGCCGACAAGCTTACGTGGGAGCTTTACCGTGACACCCTCATCGAGCAGGCTGAGCAGGGTGTCGACTACTTCACCATCCATGCAGGCTTGCGCTGGCAGTTCGTTCCGCTGACGATGAAGCGCCTTACCGGGATCGTCTCTCGTGGCGGTGCGATCATGGCGAACTGGTGTACGACGCACAAGCGTGAGAGCTTCCTCTACGAGCACTTTGACGAGATCTGTCAGATCTGCGCTCGCTACGACGTAGGTATCAGTATCGGTGACGGTTTGCGTCCTGGTTCTATCGCCGATGCCAACGATGAGGCGCAGTTTGCCGAGCTACGTACACTGGGCGAACTATCTCGCATTGCGGACAAGCATTGCGTTCAGGTCCTCATCGAGGGGCCTGGTCACGTGCCTATGCAGCGTATCAAGGAGAATATGGACTTGCAGCTAGACCTTTGCAACGAAGCTCCTTTCTACACGCTCGGCCCGTTGGTCACCGACATTGCTCCAGGCTATGACCACATCACCAGTGCCATAGGTGGTGCTATGATTGCGTGGCGTGGCACAGCGATGCTCTGCTACGTAACCCGCAAGGAGCACCTAGGTCTGCCCAACAAGGACGATGTCAAGGAGGGTGTCGTCACCTTCAAGCTCGCAGCCCACGCGGCCGACCTTGCCAAGGGACACCCAGGAGCTTACTACCGTGACTACGCTATGAGCAAGGCGCGCTATGAGTTCCGCTGGAAGGATCAGTTCCACCTAGCACTCGACAGCGAGACAGCGCTTCAATATCACGATGAGACGCTACCTGCTGAGGGTCACAAGGAGGCACACTTCTGCTCCATGTGTGGCGAGCACTTCTGCTCGATGCGTGCTAGTCGTCAGCTGCAGAAGCGCATCGAGGACGACAAGTAATCAGTTACCTCCCGACGCCCCATGATCATCACCACACCGCCCGAACGTCAGTGTATCGAAGATGTAGCTGGCGATATCATTGATGTCGTAAGAAGCTGCATCTGTAAGGTACACCTGCGTATGCCTGGAGCTTCTGAGGCTGACTTTAGAAAGGTCTTAGACAGTCTAGAGCCCGCCTACCACCAGTATGTCGTGCTGTGTGATCACTATGCGCTACTGGCGGAGTATGACGTGGCGGGCGTCTACCTACCCTATCGTCGTGTGGCGGAGTGGAGGGATATACCTCTCGCTCCTCACCAGACGATAGCGGTCGGTGCCCATTCGATCCAAGAGCTACAGGAGTTACCATTCACGCCACACTACGCTTTGCTCAGCCCGCTCTTTGATAGCATTAGCAAGGAGGGCTATCAAGGCAACTCGGCGTTACTTTCGTGTCGGGAGGCATTGATCCAGCTTCCTTACCCCGTCTACGCTCTTGGAGGCATCACCCCCGAAAGGCAAGAGACCGTGGCAAAGGCAGGCTACGCTGGAGTCGCTATCCTGGGAGACATCTGGTCGCAACCGCAGGGACAACGACAGGAGCGACTGGATCAGTACCAAACGCCCGCCATCCTGACCGTTGCGGGTCACGACCCTACATCAGGAGCTGGCATCGGCGTAGACACCCGCATTGCAAACGACTTATGCGTGCAGTGCTACAGCGTTATATCTACGCTCACGGCACAGAGTCTGCACCGCTTCGTCTCTGCTACCGCTACGCCGTCCGACCAACTACAGGCATCGCTGACGACGCTCCTCACCGACCACCCAGTCACCGTGGCTAAGCTCGGTATGGTGCAGGACTTACAGCAGGCGATACAGATCGTTGCGCAGATGAAGGCGCTAGGCGTCAAGCGAATCATCTGGGACCCTATTCTCCAGCCCACAGCAGCCGAGGAGACGCAGACACGCCTCTGGACAGAGGAGCAGGACAAGCTCGCTACCCTACTGAATGAGGTGAGCCTCGTCACGCCCAATAAGCCTGAGGCTCAGGCGCTCTTCGGCACAGACGATCCCGCAGAGCTCCAGCGCATTGCTCAGAAGCACGACGTGGCTATCCTACTCAAGGGTGGACACGACACCACTTCGCCACATCTTGTCATCAACCATCTGATCACCAGCGACGGCATCTATCCCTGCTACACGCATCGCTACGACAAGTCGATCCACGGCACAGGCTGTATGCTCTCCGCAGCGATCGCCAGCTACTGGGCTATGGAGTACAGCCTCGTTAGCTCTGTGCAGCATGCTTGCCACTACCTCGCCACTATCTTTGCGGGGCAACCAAACCGTTCTGGGCGACAGCTACTTTACCCCAAGTTTCTTTCAGGAAATTGGAAGAAGAAGCATCTATACGCACACTTTGCCCTGCAATATGTGACCAACGAGTCAGACCCCGACAGGCTATATAATAAGGTATCCCAATACCTCGAGGCGGGGGGACGCTGGGTGCAGCTACGACTCAAGGAGGCGACCACCGAGGAGCGCATCGAGATGGGTCTACGCCTTCGCGCGCTGACCGATCGCTACGATGCTTGCTTGCTCATCGACGACGACATCATCGCCACCATCGCTGTTGACGCTGACGGGGTTCACCTCGGCAAGCGAGACTGTCCTCCACAAGAGGCACGGCGCATCCTAGGCGAAGAGTACATCATCGGCTATACAGTCAATAGCCTTGACGACCTACCGCCTGCCTTGGCGGCCAACATTGACTACATCGGCGTGGGTCCCTATCGAGACACACAGACCAAAGCACTTCTCGCTCCCATCCTAGGCTTAGAGGGTATCTCGCAGATCGCTCAGCAAGTCCAAGTGGCAGATCGTTGCTACACCCTTCCTCTGATCGTGGCTATCGGAGGCATACAGTCTGAAGATGCTGAGACACTCTTAGACAACGAGAATATTGACGGCATCGCCGTGAGCGGTGCCATCGAGCACGCCACCGATATGACTCAAACCGTATCACAGTTACGGCGTAGCAGATCAAGCTTTCCTAAATATATCCTATAGACATACATCCTAATTTACTATATACATGCAGACTAAGTCATTGAAAATCGGAGATCACGACTTCACCTCGCGCCTCTTCATCGGAACTGGCAAATTTGCCAACAATCAACTAATGTCAGACGCCCTCGACGCCTCTGGCAGCGAGCTTATCACCGTCGCGCTTCGCCGAGTAGAGACCTCTGCAGGCCTCCACGATACACTCATTGAGAGCATCACACGCCCCAATGTCATCATCCTACCCAACACCTCTGGCGCACGCACTGCCGATGAGGCGGTCTACGCAGCACAGCTAGCCCGTGAGGCGCTGCATACCAACTGGATCAAACTAGAGGTACACCCCGATCCCAAGTACCTCCTCCCCGATGCTATGGAGACGCTCCGCGCCACCGAGCAACTCGTCAAGGAGGGCTTCATCGTCATGCCATACATACAGGCAGACCCCGTGCTCTGTAAGCGACTTGAGGAGGTCGGTGCACCTTGCGTCATGCCCCTCGGTGCTCCGATCGGCAGCAATATGGGACTCACCACGAGAGATATGCTACGTATCATCATCGCCGAGAGCACCGTCCCCGTAGTTGTAGACGCTGGTATCGGTCGCCCCTCGCACGCTGCCGAGGCTATGGAGCTAGGAGCCGATGCGGTACTTGTCAATACCGCTATCTCCACCGCTGCCGACCCTGTAGCTATGTCCATTGCCTTTAGAAAAGCTGTCGAGGCTGGTCGCTCAGCTTACGAAATGGGACTGCACCAGCCCGCCACCGATATGACCGCCACCGCCACTTCACCACTCCAAGGATTCTTTGACTAATGACATTCTACGATTATAAGCAGCAGTACAATTGGGAGCAGGAGTGTGCTGAGTTTGACACCTTTACTGCTCAAGATGTAGAGCACGCCATCGCCACAGCTACGCCTACTCTACGCGACTTCAAGGCGCTCATCTCCCCCGCAGGAGATGCTTACCTAGACGCTATGGCGACCAAAGCGCAGCAGCTCAGCATCGAGCGTTTTGGCAAAACCATACGCATGTACGAGCCTCTCTACCTCTCTAACTATTGCCACAACCACTGCGTCTACTGTGGGTTCAATCAGGAGAACAAGATCGTCCGCAAGGTACTCACCATGGAGGAGGTGCAGGCTGAGGCAAAAGCTATCGCCGACATGGGCTTCACCCATATCCTCCTCGTGGCTGGCGAGTCGCCCAAGCATGCTGGTGTCGAGTACTACCGTCAGGTCATCGAGCTCATCCGCCCCATGTTTGCGCAAATATCGATCGAGGTACAGCCTATGTCTGTCGAGGATTACAAAGTCCTCGTTGAGGCTGGCGCTCACTACGTCTGCGTCTATCAGGAGACCTACAACGAGGAGAGCTATCCACGCTTCCACCCCAAGGGGCTCAAGGCTAACTACCGTTTCCGCTTAGAGACGCCCGACAGAGCTGCCGAGGCTGGCTTTCGCAAGGTCGGTATCGGTGCTCTCCTAGGACTAGACAACTGGCGCACGGACGCTTTCTTCACCGCGCTACACCTAGACTACCTAGAGAGCCACCACTGGCAGACCAAGTACTCCATCTCGCTACCCCGTCTGCGTCCACACGTAGGCTCCTACATGCCCGCAGATCCGATCAACGACCGTCAGATGGTACAGCTCATCTGTGCTTACCGCATCTTCGATCCCGAGGTTGAGATCTCGCTATCTACACGTGAGAGCAGTGCCTTCAGAGATATGGCGGTACGCATCGGTGCCAACTCTATGAGTGCTGGTAGTAGCACACAGCCTGGCGGTTATGTCGATCCTAATCCTGAGCTCGAGCAATTCTCTATCAACGACTCACGCTCTCCCGAAGAGATGATCGCTGCTATCAAAGCTCAGGGATACGAAGTCATCTGGAAAGACTGGGACCAGTGGATGTAACCCGCATGCCCCAAGACAACACGGGCAACGCTGGCATCGCTGACAGCGCACGATACGAGCGTCAGCTACAGCTCCCCGAGATAGGTCCCGAGGGTCAGCGACTCCTCGCTCAGACGAGCGTGGCAGTCGTTGGCGCTGGGGGCTTGGGGGCTCCTATACTTTATTACCTCACGGCTGCAGGCATCGGGCGCATCGCCATCATCGACTGCGATATCGTCTCCCCGTCCAACCTCCAGCGTCAGATCCTCTACCAAGAGTCCGATCTCGCACGCCCCAAAGCTATCCAAGCGCAAAAGCGTCTCACCGCACTCAATAGTACCCTCCAAATCGAGGCCATCACCGAGCGACTCAATGAGACCAATGTAGCGACCTTACTAGCCGACTACCAGATCATCGTCGACGCTACGGACAACTACCCTACACGCTACCTCCTAGACGACTACACCCATAGCACCGCCAAGCCGCTTGTGCATGGAGCCATCGATGGGTGGCGAGGACAATGTACTATCTTTGCGCCCTCTAGTAGTCTACGTTATCGCGACCTGTACAGCGAACCGCAAAGCGCAGAGAAGGCCGTACCGCCCGGCGTCATAGGCGCCACCGCTGGCGTCATCGGTAGCATCCAAGCGAGTCAAACGCTCCAGCTAGCCTTAGGGCAGACACCCGCCCTCCTCGGCAAGCTCCTCACCGTCGACCTGTGGCACGGCTCGTGGCATACCTTCGACCTCGCCTGATACAAACCGAGCACAAGTAACCCATCCATACGTCCATAACTAAGAGACTGTCGCCCCCGAGGTGGCAGTCTTTTTCTTTTGGGTAGCTCAACGATTGTTCGCCAAATCGCTCAAAGCGTCAGTTTCCTACCTATGAAACTAGAATTTCCTACCCATGAAACTGGAGTTTCCTACCCATGAAACTGGAGTTTCCTACCCATGAAACTGGAGTTTCTCCAGTATGAAACTACTTCGGGCTCACTGGATCAGAGGCGTTAAGAGCGAATTTACGTATCTTTGTATGCGAATGAGGGGTGGGCGAGCTCGTCTATGGCTTCGCTGCGCCCTCCTATCACACCTTATTAGTTATGGATCTACATTACGAAGACATACGACGTGACTACGGGCGCAGGAGCCTCAGCCGTAAGGATCTGACGGACGATCCCTTTGACCTGGTCAGACTATGGCTACAAGAGGCTGTGGACGATCCTAAGGTCCTAGAGCCTACGGCTGTGCTGGTCTGCACCAGTACGCCCGATGGGCACCCTAGTTCGCGGACCGTATTGCTCAAGGAGCTGCTCGGCGAGGAGTTTATCTTCTACAGCAACTACGAGAGTCGCAAGGGTCAGCAGATGGCTGCCAATCCACACGTCAGCCTCACCTTCCTCTGGCACGAGCTGGAGCGACAGATACATGTCGAGGGTACGGTGCGACACCTAGAGCCTGAGCTCAGTGATCAGTACTTCGCCACGCGCCCCTACAAGAGCCGTATCGGCGCTCGCATATCGCCTCAGAGCCACCCGATACCTGACCGCAACTACATTTACACGCACTTTGTCACGGAGGCCGCTAAGTTTGCCCTGCAGACGGTGCCCCGCCCCAACAACTGGGGAGGCTTTGCGGTGCTGCCTAGTCGTATAGAGTTTTGGCAGGGTCGTCCTAGTCGTCTGCACGACCGCTTCCTCTATGAGCGTCAGGAGGACAATTCGTGGACTATCAACCGTCTGGCACCTTAGTGCTTATGAGCTCAACGAAACCTGTACTCCTAGCTATCGACACCGCCTTGCAGGGGTGTAGCGTCGCTGTGATCGACAGCGAGCAGGTACTATATACTAAGGTGTACCAAGAGACAGAAATATCTAATGCAGTACTCATCGGACGCTACACCGAGGAGGCTATCAGCTGGTGCCAAGAGCAGGGCTACCAGATAGCAGCCATAGCGACGACCGATGGGCCAGGCTCCTACACGGGGCTGCGCATAGGCGCTTCGCTGGCAAAGGGACTAGCCTTCGGGCGGAGCATCCCGCTCATTGCCGTCTCCACTTTGCAGCTTCTATTGGCAGGCTTGCCGAGCTTCGCTGGGGAGACCGTTGCGCTACTCGATGCGGGACATGGGAACGCTTATCAGCAGACTTTTGACGCTCAGGGGGCACCTCGTGACAAAGCGACTTTTGTCTCCATCTCATCAGATTGGCACGCACCAGCTGAGAGCCGTATCGTCTATGTCGGCTCGCTGCCCGTAGAGGGTACCACCGTCGCTCCGCCAACGGCCGAAACACTCGCCACCGTGGCGCGTAGCTACTGGCTGGAGGAGCGATATGTCGACACTGCCTACTGGGAGCCAAACTATGTCAAGCCTTACAAGGCTGTCGTAGGACAAAACAAAGTCCTCGAGCGACTCAAACTATCTAAACAAGCATAAACCACAACTACGACCTAAATATGATCAAAGATATCATCGTACTTGCCAAGCAAGTCCCCGACACACGTAATGTCGGCAAAGATGCTATGAAGGCTGACGGCACTGTGAACCGTGCCGCCCTCGACGCTATCTTTAACCCCGAGGATCTAAACGCGCTCGAGCAGGCGCTCCGTATCAAGGAGCAGAACCCCGACTGCCGTGTCTCCGTACTCACCATGGGGCCTCCCCGTGCTGCTGAGATCATTCGTGAGGCGCTCTACCGTGGCGCTGACCACGGTTACCTGCTGACCGATAGAGCTTTCGCTGGGGCTGATACGCTTGCCACAAGCTACGCTTTGGCCTGCGCTATACGTCATATCTACAAGGGCGGACTACCCGACCTCATCCTCGGTGGCCGTCAGGCTATCGATGGCGACACCGCTCAGGTGGGACCGCAGGTGGGTGAGAAGCTCGGCATCAACGTAGTCACCTACTGCGAGCAGATCGATCAGATAGAGGGCGACCAGCTCACCATCACCCGCCGTCTGGAGCATGGCGTGGAGACGGTACGTGCTCACAAGCCACTCCTGCTGACGGTCACGGGGAGTGCAGCACCCTGTCGCCTGCGCAATGCTAAGCGTGTACAGAAGTACAAGTATGCAGCCTCGGCTCTAGAGCTAGACGCACTGCCCGAAACATGGCGCAAGCGTATAGAGCGCAATCCAGAGGAGCTGACGATCGACATCTTGACGGCTGAGAGTACTGGCGCAGACATCGTTCAGTGCGGTCTCTCGGGCTCTCCGACGAAGGTCAAGAGTATCGAGAGCGTCGTCTTTAAGGCTAAGGAGGTGATGCACCTCTCCAGCAGCGATGCCGACCTAGAGACTTTGATACAAACCCTATTAGCAAACCACACCATCGGCTGAAAGAGTGCCGCTTTTGCACACCCATATAATAAGACAGACTATGAACAATCTATTCGTATACCTAGAGATCGAAGATGGGAGCGTACACGACGTCAGCCTAGAACTACTCACCAAGGGGCGCTCACTGGCCAACCAGCTGGGCGTGGCACTAGAGGCGATAGCTATCACCGACCGCGCTGAGGGGATCGCCGACACGGTCATGCCCTATGGCGTAGACAAGCTACACCTCTTCGTAGACCCTCGTCTGGAGCATTACCAGACGCTACCACATGCGAGCATCGTCATCAAGCTATTCCAGCAGGAGAAGCCGCAGATCTGCCTCCTCGGTGCGACAACCATAGGACGTGACCTAGGGCCTCGTGTCTCCTCGTCACTCGGCAGCGGACTAACTGCTGACTGTACCTCTCTGGAGATCGGCGACTATACAGACAAGGACAAGGAGTTCAAAAACCTCCTTTACCAGATCCGCCCAGCTTTCGGTGGCAACATCGTGGCAACCATTGTCAATCCTGAGCATCGTCCACAGATGGCGACGGTACGCCCAGGCGTGATGAAGAAGGAGATTTACAAAGCTGACCACAAGGGCGAGGTGATCAACCATTCGGTGGCTGACTTCGTTCGTGATGAGGACTTTGTCATTGAGATCATCGACCGCCACGTTGCCAAGAGCAAGATTAACCTTGGCGGAGCCCCCATCATCGTATCGGGAGGCTACGGTGTCGGTAGTGCCGAGAGCTTTGAGCTGCTTCATGAGCTGGCTGATCTCCTAGGCGGAGAGGTAGGCGCTACGCGTGCAGCCGTCGATGCGGGCTTTACCGAGCATGAGCGACAGATAGGACAGACCGGCGTGACCGTGCGTCCTAAGCTATACATCGCCTGCGGTATTAGCGGACAGATACAGCATGTGGCTGGTATGCAGGAGAGCTCCATGATCATCTCTATCAATACGGACCCCGACGCTCCGATCAACACGATCGCTGACTACGTCATCACGGGACGTATCGAGGAGGTTATCCCCAAGCTCATCAAGTACTACAAGCAAAACTCTAAGTAATTCCCTCTAGACGACAGAATCATGGCAAACTTCTATACAGACAATCCACATATACAGTACCACCTCCAGCATCCGCTCATGGAGCGCATTGCACGGCTTAAGGAGCGTGACTATGCCGATGCTGACCAGTATGACTATGCCCCCTCAGACTATGCCGACGCACTGGATAGTTACCAGCGTGTACTAGAGATAGTCGGTGAGGTGTGTGGCGAGGTGATCGCACCCAATGCGGCCGAGGTTGACCTGACGGGACCAACGCTCCACGAGGGACGTGTCTCTTACGATCCGCTCACAGCGCAAAACCTGGACACCGTACGACAGACTGGCCTCATGGGTATGGCACTCCCCCGTCGCTACGGAGGACTCAACATGCCGATCACTCCTTATATTATGGCTGCCGACATGGTCTCACGTGCTGACGCTGGCTTTGAGAACCTCTGGGGACTACAAGACTGCGCTGAGACGCTTTACGAGTTTGGCTCTGAGGATCAGCGTGAGCGCTTCCTCCCCCGAGTCTGCGCTGGCGAGACGATGTCTATGGACTTGACCGAGCCAGATGCGGGTAGTGACCTGCAGGCCGTTATGCTCAAGGCTACCTACAACGAGGCTGACCAGCAGTGGTACCTCAACGGTGTCAAGCGCTTTATCACCAATGGCGATTCCGATATCCACCTCGTACTGGCACGTAGTGAGGAGGGGACCAAGGATGCGCGTGGTCTCTCGATGTTTATCTATGATGCTAAGAAGGGGGGCGTGACCGTCCGCCGCATAGAGAACAAGATGGGTATCAAGGGTGTCCCCACCTGCGAGCTTGTCTTCAAGGATGCTCCAGCCGAGCTATGTGGCGAGCGTCGTCTAGGACTCATTCGCTACGTCATGTCTCTGATGAATGGTGCTCGTCTAGGCATCATGGCGCAAGCTGTCGGTATCTCCGAGGCTGCCTATCATGAGGCTAAGGCTTACGCTGCTGACCGTCATCAGTATGGGCACGCCATCGACAAGTTCCCCGCTGTCTATGAGATGCTAGCCCTCATACGTGCTAAGGCTGACGCAACCCGTGCGCATCTCTACGAGACGAGCCGCTTCGTGGATATGTACAAGGCTTACGACGACATAGCTCGTGAGCGCAAGCTTACCCCCGAGGAGCGCAAGGAGCAGAAGTACTACAGCCGCTTGGCTGACGCTTATACGCCTATTGGCAAAGGTATGAGTACCGAGCTAGCCAACCAAAATGTCTACGACTGCATCCAGATATACGGTGGCTCAGGCTATATGAAGGACTACACCTGCGAGCGTCTCTATCGTGACGTGCGTATCACCAACATCTACGAGGGAACCACGCAGCTACAGGTCGTAGCAGCTATCCGCCACGTCACCACGGGCACATACTTCGCACGCCTAGAGGAGTACCAGCAGGTAGCTGTCTCGCCCGAATGGCAGGAGACGAAGGAGCTACTAGCCACTTGGATAGAGCGTGCCAAGGCTTGTACCGAGCTGGTCACCGAGGCAAAGGATCAGACCCTTCTCGACTACCACGCTCGTCGTCTCGTCGAGATGTGTGGCCACTGCATCTTCGCACACCTGCTACTCATCGCAGCGCAGGATCGTCCCGACCTCTACGAGCACTCCACACACGTATATATACAGTACGCCAGTGGGGAGATGGACAAGTGCGAGGGACTGATACGTCGCTTCGATCCCAAGCAGCTCCAGCACTACGCCGTGCAGACCTCTACGCCCGCTGAGGCGTAGAGCGGACACAGACGAGTAACCCTTTGTAGGGACGCTCGATCACGACTCCTGTAGGGACGCACGATCTGTGCGTCCGTTGTAGTACGGCAAGACGTGTAACGATTTGTAGGGACGCACGGTCTGTGCGTCCGTTGTCGAACGATCTTAACGATGTAACCCTGTAACGGGGACGGACGCACGACCGTGCGTCCCTACACATCGTTACTCGTCCACTCCGATAGCTCCGATCTCTAACCTCTAATCTCTAACCTCTAATCTCTAATGTCCCTCCTCCCCACTCCACTATGCAGCAATACCTTGACCTGATAGAGCGTGTCCTCACCGAGGGCAACGAACGTACTGACCGCACGGGCACTGGCACCGTCGGTGTCTTCGGACATCAGATGACCTTCGACCTAGCCGACGGCTTCCCCCTACTCACCACCAAGAAGCTACACCTGCGCAGCATCATTCACGAGCTACTATGGTTCCTCAAGGGCGATACCAACCTTCAGTACCTGCATGACAACAAGGTCTCTATCTGGGACGAGTGGGCCGACGAAACTGGAGACCTAGGACCCATCTACGGGGCGCAGTGGAGACATTGGTTCGACCCACACACAGGGCAGACCATTGACCAGATGCAGCAAGCGCTCGACCTGATACGTCATCAGCCCGACAGCCGCCGCATCGTCGTCTCAGCGTGGAACGTTGCCGACCTACCCCTCATGCACCTCTCCCCCTGTCACTGTCTCATGCAGTACTACGTCGTGGGGGATAAGCTAGACTTGCAGCTCTACCAGCGCAGTGCCGACATCTTCCTCGGGGTCCCCTTCAACATCGCCTCCTACGCCCTCCTCCTCATGATGACAGCGCAAGTCACAGGGCTACGACCAGGACGCTTCATCCACACCCTCGGCGATGCACATTTATATAAGAACCACCTTGAGCAGGCGCGTCTGCAGCTCACCCGCACGCCACGCCCACTCCCTACGATGACCCTCCGAGACCGAGGGCAGTCGCTCTTCGACTTCGTCTACGACGACTTCACCCTCTCCGACTACAACCCCTATCCGCACATCCCCGCGCCCGTCTCCGTCTAGTTTCCGCAAGATAGCTCTCTCCTCACACTTTCTTCACCGCTTGTTAATTCAAAAGATATTGTTATCTTTGCATCAGGAGGGTAGACGACAGAGCCTATCATCTTACAAATAGACATTCACCAATAACCAACACAATAACTATGACAAAAAAAATCTTACTAGCGCTCGCAGCGCTCACAGCACTCACACTGTGCTTCTCGTCCTGTAAGAAGGACAACAAAGGCAATAACCCCACACCCACAGATGTCAAGCTTGCTGTTAATCCAGACAATGTAACTGTAATGATTGGCAAGACCGCAGCTCTAGAGATCAAGACCAAGCCAGCTAACACTGAGTACACTTGCATCTCTAAGGATCCCTCTATCGCAACTGTCGACAAGAAGGGCGTCATCACTGGTGTCGCTGAGGGCGAAACCACTGTAACTGTAACCGCAGGTACTGCTACTAAGGATGTAACTGTTAAGGTCATCCCTCTCGTTGAGCTCAAAGACGATATGTACATCGGTCTTTACGACAATGGACTGGAGAAATATATCCCAGCTATCTATATGCCTTACAAGGACGCTGACCTAACGAAGGCTAAGCAGCAAGAGATTGTCTTTGCTATGACCTCTAAGGGTTGGGAGTTCACTCACTACGATGATGATGCGAATAGCAATATAGCTTTCCTATTCCAAGCTCCAAAGGCGAAGGCAGACGATTGGAAACTACTAAGCTTCGCATACTATCACAAACCTTCAAAGGGTCCGAAGTTCTGTCTGGGCATTATGGGTGCATGGTCGATTGATCCTCTCGCACCTGCAGATGAGCTTAGTGACGATGCTAAGAAGCTACACGATGCGATCATGGAGGTTGTTAAGCTTTACGGCTTTACAGAGAAGCCAGCTTCAGGCAAACTAAGCGATGGATCAAATGCTTGTAGTGCATACAATCTATCAAGAGGAAAGGAAAACCCTCTAAAGCTTATGGCTTATGCTAAGAAGGTTGAAGATGAAAAAGTAGGAACGGCCTATGTTGTTCGCTTCCAAATATCATGGAATGGTCCTGAGGAGACGCAATCTCTAGATACTCGTACGGCTATTCGCCCAGTACTGGAGGACAACGTTGATCTAAGCATGCTACTTCGCAAGAATAAGTAATCCACCAGTGAGGCTATGCTGTAGCACAAATACGACTACACCATAGTACTCCTAACGTACACCATCCGCTCCTCTTTGCTTAGCAAGGAAGAGCGGATGGTTCTTTTTATAAGCCACCATACCACAGCTGTCAGCCCCCGTTACTCACATGCCTAGACAAAAGGCGAGACGCAAACCGTCGGGACGCACGATAGCGTGCCTAGCGGGAGAGGGACCGTTGTGTCAAAGCGATAGGTGTAATCATTCGTAGGGGCGGACCTGCGTGTCCGCCCGATAAATAAATGTGGGCATATTAGTCGCTTGTCAATAACGGACGGACACTCAGGTCCGTCCCTACCCTATACTCCGCAAATCGTTACTCGTCAAGTGTGACCCTACAAAGGGTTGTTCGTAAGTTTTTTGTTCAGGACTGACGCATGATAACCAGCCGTCTAGGAGCTGCACATGACGATAGCTAGGAATGTGTGTTTGACCACCACTACAGAGGGTTCGAGTATCGCTACACAGTGTCTACGGGACCTCTCTAATTACACCTTTCTCCCGAAGCATTGAATTCCTACCTAGGAATTTGCCAAATAGCTACCTAGGAATTCCCCCAATTCCTACCTAGGAAATAAAAAATTCTTCGGAGGAATCAAATGAAACTTCGGAGGAATCAAATGAAACTTCGGAGGAATCAAAAAATAAGTCCGAAGAATTTGGGCATTTCCTACCTAGGAATTTCCCAATTTCCTAGGTAGGAAATGAGACGAACTCATTTTTATCATGCGTCACCCCTGTTTTTTTTTGCGAAGTAGAGGCGACGGGTAAATATATTTTTTGTACCTTTGCCAACCGAAGCCTTTACTCATAGCGAGTAAGTCCTTCACCATAGTAATCATAAGCATCAGAGACATACCGATATGAAGCGTACATTCCAACCATCGAACCGCAAGAGAAAGAACAAGCACGGATTTAGAGCTCGTATGGCGACTGCATCAGGTCGCAAGGTACTAGCTATGCGTCGCGCCAAGGGTCGCGCTAAGCTATCCGTATCTGACGAGTACTAGTAATCCCGTCGCACCACTTTCCTAACCCATAAGGTTACATGCTCTAGATAGCTCCCTATCTAGCGCATGTGCAGGCTCACACCTAGAGCATACGTCGCTCTGGGTGTGAGCCTGTTTTTTTGTCAAGAGAGGGAATCCTCTTAACGTGTAACCCTTTGTAGGGACGCACGGTCGTGCGTCCGTTGTAGTACAGCAAGACGTGTAACGGCTGTAGGGACGCTCGGTCGAGCGTCCGTCCCCGTTAAAACCACAACGCTATAATCTTTGATACAACGGACGCACGACCGTGCGTCCCTACAAAGTGCTACTCGTCCCTCTAGCCTCTAATCTCTAATCTCTAGCCTCTAACCTCTAATCTCTAACTCTATCCGCTCCGACCACGGCATCATCGCATTGATGAGGGCGATGCGATCGTAGGCGGGTAGTGTAGCGAGCGGTATGTCTCGAGGTGTCAGTACGCCCTCAGCGATCAGATGCGCGCGCTGCACCCCGGCAAGGAGTGGCACACGAGGCGTGTACCAGCGATTCCCTTGGCGCAAAGCGATATTCGTGTAGGAGCTGTCCGTAAGCAAGCCCTCCTCATTGACGATCACGATCTCATCCGCCTCACCACGCAGCTCTAGCAGTGCCTGCAAGGCTTCCCGGTCGGCCCACTTGAGATGGTAGTCCAGCGCAGGCGCAGCGACAGCTCTTAGCGATCCGATCGTACGCCGATGATAAGGAGCGTAGCCCACCTCCAGAGGCTCCGCATCGTATAGGAGACGGCACTTGACCACCCCCATGAGTGACGCAGGACAAGGGTGCTGCGCCAGATAGTCAGCCAGTCGCCAGCGAGGCTTGACGCCATACTCAGCGAGCGACCGGTCGACACGCTCTTGGTGTAGAGGCAGCAGTTCTGGCTCGCCATCTACGTAGCGGATGCTTTCCAGTAATAACGGTACTCGACTCATACGAATGGTAGATAAACTTTCTGACACACCTCCCGATACTCCTCCGCACAGTGACTATTGATCGTGATCCCGCCACCGCTACGGTAGCGTAGCGCTCCATCCGCCTGTTGCTCTATGAAGCGTATCATCACGCCACTGTCCAGCGTCTCCCCGTCGAAGTACCCACAGATGCCCGTGTAAAAGCCTCTCGGCTCCCCCTCCGCTGTGGCGATAGCCCGTACGGTCGCCTCCTTGGGCGCTCCGCTAATAGAGCCCGCCGGGAGCAGTTCGCTCAGGATGCTCCCGAGATGAGCGCGCCAGTCGGAAGCAAGCTGCCCGACGATCTCCGAGCTCACCTGGAGCAAGTGCCCACGACTAGTAACCAATTCATCGATATACCTAAAGCGCCTCACCGCCACGTCGTGGCTCACGCGGCTCAAGTCGTTGCGTATCAGATCAGTGATCGTGTAGTGTTCGGCCGTCTCCTTGTAGTCGCTGAGGATCTTCTCAGCTGCATCGGGCAGGGTCGCATCTATCGTCCCCTTCATCGGGTAGCAGCTGATCTCATTCCCCACGATGCGCACGAAGGTCTCAGGCGAAAAGCAAACGAACCGCCCTGGCAGATAGCACTTATAGCGAGCTTGCGAACGAAGGAAGACCTCTTCCAGCGAGATATTCAGCTCTATGGGAGTCGCCACCGTCAGATTGGCCAAAAAGCTATCACCCCGCTCCAACGCATGGCGGATCACCGCGAAACGCTCCGCATAAGCCTCCTCGCTGATCGGCGTGGCGCGTAGCACAGCAGGCGTATCGCTCACGGAGCGTGCCAAGCTATTGGTCACGCCACCAATATCAAAAAGTAGCTCTTGCTGTGCCAACGGCTCCTCCAGAAGGATCAGTTCGCTCATCTCGTAGTCTAGGCAGAAGACAAAGGGCTTGCCCTGCCCGCCCAGTTCGTTGAGCCTATCAATCATCGATTGCTTCATATCATTCACTCTTTCTGCATTATGTATCCGCTCCACGAGACGAGTAACGACTTGTAGGGACGCTCGGTCGAGCGTCCGTTGTGTCAAAGGTTACAGCATCGTTGTTTTAACGGGGACGGACGCCCTCCCTCTAGACACGATCGTGCGTCCCTACAAATCGTTACCCGTCAAGGGCGTTTGGACATATCATTCACTCTTTCTGCATCCCAAGCTTCGTTTGTATCTGCAAATATACTATCTTCGTGGCTTGTAATGAAACATCTACTGATAGCCGACAATCACGACTCCTTTGTCTACAACCTCGTAGAGCTCCTGCGCCAGCTCGACGAGTGCACCCTGGAGATACACTACACGGAGCAGATCACGCCCGCCATGGTAGCGCGCAGTCACGGCATCCTACTCTCTCCAGGGCCTGGGATCCCCACGGAGCAGAGCCATCTGATGGAGCTCATCGACAGCTACCACACGGAGCTACCCATGCTGGGCGTCTGCCTAGGACATCAAGCACTCGCAGCCTACTGCGGTGCTGAGCTAATGCAACTTCAAGCACCCCTCCACGGGCACACCGACCAACTCATCATCGAGCATCACGACGAACTGCTACGAGACATCCCGACGGGTAGCCACATCGGACGGTATCACTCGTGGGTCGTACAGCTCGACAACCTCCCCGACACGCTACAGGTCACGGCACACGCCCAGTCCGACGGCACCATCATGGCGCTACGGCATCGCAACCTGCCGCTCTGGGGCGTACAGTTTCACCCCGAGAGCTACATCTCCGACCACGGACGCTGCTACCTGCACAACTTCATCGCCCAGCTCTAGCGCCCCTCCCCCCGCCCTTCAGCCAAAATCACTTTTACAAAAGCTACTTTTGCTCCAAAAACCACTTTTCCAAAAGCTACTTTCGCGCGAAAAGTCGCTTTTACAAAAGCGAACTCTATCGCAAATCGGACAACCCGATGGACGAGTAACGATCGTGCGCTACTACGGCGGGTTACTCGTCCGATGCGCTCCGAGCGGACTGTACGTCAGAGTGAAATGTGCGGAGGGATATCCGTGAGTGCTTTTTTTGTACCTTTGCGGTGTATATACCTTTTGGAGCATGTTGCCGTGGCAACGGTCTCCTTTTTAGTCGACTACAACACACCACTTATGTCTGATCAGATACATATCACGCTACCCGATGGGAGTGTTAAGGAAATGAAGCAGGGCTCGACCCCGCTAGATATAGCTAACAGCATCAGCGAGCGACTGGCGCAGGAGGTCCTAGCGGCCGAGTGCGATGGCAAACTCATAGATGTGCGCACTCCGCTCATGCAGGATGCCCACATCAAGCTCCTCAAGTGGGAGGACGAGGGTGGTAAGCACGCTTTCTGGCACACCTCGGCTCACCTTATGGCGGAGGCTCTGCAGGAGCTTTACCCTGGCGTACAGTTTGGCATAGGACCTGCTATCGAGGCGGGCTTTTACTATGATATAGATACTGGCGATGAGCTAATCAAAGCGGAGGATCTACCGAAGATCGAGGCTAAGATGCTCGAATTGGCTCGCCGCAAGGAGACGCTCGAGCGCAAAGCGATCTCTAAGAGCGATGCGCTGGACTTCTTCAAGGAGACGGGACAGGGCTACAAGCTAGAGCTCATCAACGATCTAGAGGATGGCACCATCACGACCTATACGCAGGGAGCCTTCACCGATCTATGCCGTGGTCCACACCTACCCTCTACAGCTCCGATCAAGGCGGTCAAGCTGCTGAGCGTGGCTGGCGCTTACTGGCGTGGCGATGAGACGCGCAAGCAGTTGACTCGTATATATGGTATCACCTTCCCGAAGAAGAAGCTCCTGGATGAGTATCTCGCTCTGCTCGAAGAGGCGAAGAAGCGCGACCACCGTAAGATAGGTAAGGAGCTGGAGCTCTTCGCCTTCTCACAGCGTGTCGGACAGGGCTTGCCTCTCTGGCTACCACGTGGCACACAGCTAAGACTCAAGCTGGAGGACTTCCTCAAGCGTATCCAAAAGCGCTACGGCTATCAGCAGGTGATGACACCTCACATCGGCAATGTGGAGCTATACAAGACGAGTGGTCACTATGCTAAGTATGGTGCTGACTCATTTCAAGTAATCACGACACCGCAAGAGGGGGAGGCTTTCATGCTTAAACCAATGAACTGCCCCCACCACTGCGAGATATACAAGCTCAAGCCACACTCCTACAGGGATCTGCCTGTGCGTCTGGCTGAGTTTGGTACAGTCTATCGCTACGAGCAGAGCGGTGAGCTACACGGATTGACACGTGTACGTGGCTTCACGCAAGACGATGCCCACATCTTCTGCCGTCCTGATCAGGTCAAGGAGGAGTTCCTCAAGGTGATGGAGATCATCTTCATCATCTTTAGAGCGCTAGACTTTGAGAACTTTGAGGCGCAGATCTCGCTACGCAGCCAGACTGACCGTAGCAAGTACATCGGTAGCGAGGAGAACTGGGATCGTGCCGAGCAAGCTATCATCGAGGCTTGTCAGGAGGCTGGTCTACCCGCTCACGTTGAGTACGACGAGGCTGCTTTCTACGGACCAAAGCTTGACTTTATGGTCAAAGATGCTCTCGGTAGACGCTGGCAGCTGGGTACGATCCAAGTAGACTACAACCTGCCAGAGCGCTTTGAGCTAGAGTACACGGGCGAGGACAATCAGAAGCACCGTCCGGTGATGATACACCGCGCACCCTTTGGGTCGATGGAGCGATTCGTAGCGGTACTCATAGAGCACACGGCGGGCAAGTTCCCCCTCTGGCTGGCTCCCGACCAGGTGGTCATACTACCAGTCTCAGAGCGCTTCAACGAATACGCATACGAGGTGGCAGCAACTCTAGGCGAGCATGACATCAACGTATCGGTCGATGACCGCAACGAGAAGGTGGGTCGCAAGATCCGAGACAATGAGCTCAAGCGCATCCCCTACATGCTGATCGTCGGTGAGCAGGAGCAAGCTGACGGCACAGTCTCAGTGCGTAAGCAAGGCGAGGGTGATGCTGGTACAGAAAAAATTAGTACCTTTGCCGAGCGTATCCTTCAGGAGATAGAGAGTCAGATGAACGCTAATGCGTAGTCCCCACCCTTTATTCCGACAGATCGCATCAATCTAAGTACTTGATCCAATAACCAAACCTAGCACACTGCTAACAAATCACTAACTGCTAATTGCAGACGAATGGCAAACAGTAGAAATTTCAGACGTCCACCCATCAAAGAGCAACCGAACCGCATCAACGAGCAGATACCTCACCGCGAGGTACGTCTGGTCGGTGACAACGTAGATCAGGGAGTCTACCCTATCCAGCAGGCTCGTCGTATAGCTGAGCTTCAGGGGCTAGACCTTGTGGAGATCTCGCCAAACGCAGAGCCTCCCGTATGTCGTGTGACTGACTATCAGAAGTTTCTCTATCAGCAGAAGAAGCGACAGAAGGAGCAGAAGGCTAAGCAGGCTAAGGTGGTGGTCAAGGAGATTCGCTTCGGGCCTCAGACAGATGACCACGACTACAACTTCAAGCTACGTCACGCCGAGGGCTTCCTCAAGGATGGCTTTAAGGTCAAGGCGTACGTCTTCTTCCGTGGTCGCAGCATCCTCTTTAAGGATCAGGGCGAGATACTTCTTCTCCGCTTTGCCAATGACCTAGAGGAGTTGGCCCGTGTGGAGAGTATGCCCGTGCTGGAGGGTAAGCGCATGACGATTATGTTGGCGCCCAAGCCCGCCTCTGCCAAGGGTAAGAAGAAGGAGCCGAAGCAGACCAGCGAGGAGCCGACGGATCAGGAAGCATCTGAGGAAAACGATAACGAATAGTCATAACACAGACACATTCATAAGCAAGTAAATCCACCTACTCCACCGGCTACGCCAGGTGCGTAGCAGACTATCCAAACGGGCATAGGCGTGCCTCTAGGTAGTTGGTCGGAGGGGTGAGTCTAACAATAGTTTCACACAAATCAAAATCCAAACAAAATGCCTAAACAGAAGACAGTATCAGGCGCTAAGAAGCGTTTTTTCCTGACAGGTAGCGGACGCGTTAAGCGTAAGCATGCGTACAAGAGTCACATCCTCACCAAAAAGAGCAAGAAGCGTAAGCGCAATCTTACCTACACTGCTCTCGTGCACCCGCACAATGAGCATAGCGTTAAGGAGATGCTCAACCTCTAAACCGAGGATTCAACAGAGTTTAGTACGTATCTATCAAACACACTAATCGACACAAGAAATGCCTAGATCAGTAAATCACGTCGCTTCACGAGCTAAGCGCAAGAGAATACTCAAGCTAACACGCGGATACATCGGTGCCCGCAGAAACGTATGGACCGTAGCCAAGAATGGCTGGGAGAAGGGTCTCACCTATGCCTACCGTGACCGCAAGAATAAGAAGCGCTCTTTCCGTGCTCTATGGATACAGCGTATCAATGCGGCTGCACGCCTAGAGGGTATGACCTACTCTACACTCATGGGTGCCCTACACAAGCAGGGGATTGAGATCAATCGTAAGGTCCTCGCTGACCTCGCTATGAACAATCCCGAAGCCTTTAAGTCTATCTGCGAAAAGGCTAGAGGCTAAACGAGCACTCCTCTAATACAGAGCCTAGGCGCAAGACACAGGACGCACGATGTCTCCTTTACGACATCACGATCTTGAGTCTTGCGTCTAGTCATTCATTTAATCTATCTCCTATCGAGTTGCTACTGGAGGGTAGCAAGCTCCTTTTGTCATCTTACCACACTCTTCAATCCACAACAGTATGTCCGCTCTTCAAGCAATCTCTCCCCTAGATGGTCGCTATGCGAGCAAGACGGCTCCCCTAGCTGCTTACAGCTCTGAGTCGGCGCTCATCCGCTATCGTGTACGCATCGAGGTGGAGTACCTCATAGCACTCACCCAAGCGATACCCGCACTAAGCAAAGCCATCACTGAGCCTAAGCAACAGGCTCTACGAAAGCTCTACAAGGAGTGGTCCACAGAGGCTGCGCAGGAGGTCAAGGATATAGAGGCTACGACCAATCACGATGTCAAGGCTGTCGAGTACTACATCAAGCGTCACCTCCCTCAGCTCGGACTAGAGGAGATAGAGGAGTATGTCCACTTCGGACTAACTTCACAAGATGTCAATAATACCGCCTTCCCGCTCATGCTTCGTGAGGCGCTGCACGAGGTTTACCTCCCTACCCTTCAGAAGCTCATCGAGCAGCTTCGTCAGCTCGCCAATGAGTGGCACGATGTCGCTATGCTGGCTCGTACGCATGGTCAGCCCGCTAGCCCGACGCGTCTAGGCAAAGAGATCATGGTCTTCGTCTATCGCTTGGAGCAGCAGACGAAAGCTTTGGAGCAGGTGCCCATCACGGGCAAGTTTGGCGGAGCCACGGGCAACTTCAATGCGCACCATGTCGCCTACCCAGCGATTGACTGGGTTGCTTTTGGCAACAGCTTTCTCACATCACTAGGTCTGGAGCGTGAGCAGTACACGACGCAGATCTCCAACTACGACAATCTCGCCGCTCTCTTTGAGGCGATGGCGCGTATCAACACAATCCTCATCGACCTCGCTCGAGACTTCTGGAGCTACATCTCTATGGGTTACTTCGGGCAGAAGATCAAGGCGGGAGAGGTTGGCTCCAGTGCCATGCCTCACAAGGTTAACCCCATTGACTTTGAGAATGCCGAGGGCAATCTTGGGCTAGCTAATGCGGTGGCTCTGCATCTAGCCTCCAAGCTTCCTATCTCTCGTCTGCAGCGTGACCTAACCGACTCAACGGTGATCCGCAATCAGCTCGTTCCGATGGGCTACACGATGATCGCTTTCAGCAGTCTCTCCAAGGGACTCGGCAAGCTGGTCATTCACCCCGAGCGCATCGCTCATGACCTCGACTGCAACTGGGCTGTCGTCGCCGAGGCTATCCAGACGATCCTCCGCCGTGAGGGTTATCCACACCCCTACGAGACGCTCAAGGCTCTGACCCGTACGGGAGAGGAGATAAGCCAAGAGACGATCGCTCACTTCATCGATACGCTTGAAGTTGCCGAGGAGGTCAAGGCGGAGCTCCGTCAGATCACCCCGCACAACTACGTGGGGCTCTAGTCTGCCAATAAATTAGTACCTTTGTCTCAGCTCAATCAGCTAGTAAGATCCACAGTTCGTGAGACCCGAAGGAGTGGTCTGCTGACACTGTTTCGACCAGCGACAGAGACCCATTGATACAGAACATACTACGCAACACACTCAGTCTGTTGTGTAGGCATTAAATAGCTTCATGTCTATAGACAGCAATCCTACATCAGAGGCACAGCACAAGGCGAGCACCTCTGCAGATTCATCTGCCGAGGCGCCATCGTCCGCATCTACTGGCAAGCGAAGACGTCAACGCATAGCACGACCCGCTACCAGCGAATCCTTGATTCGTGTCAAGGTTAGTGGCGAGGCTGGTGCCACGGTGACACATCGCAACATAGATGCTTCCGAGATGGTCAAGCCCCGCGACATCAATGCTGAGAAAGCTTTGGAGCGCAAACTTGACTTCGACGAGCAGCATCCTGGAGGACGGAGTCTTCACAAAGTGACGACACCCGTGTCTTTAGTAGGCGATGGCAATCAGGAGGACCCTGTCATATATCCATACGCTAAGCAGAGAGGCAAGGGCAACCGCTCTAAAGCCAATAGCGGAGAGGCTCGCACCTCGGCGCCAAGTCGTAAGAGAGAAGCCTCGGCTGACTCAACCGACCGCAAGAACAAGCGCTCTTCGGCTCCTCGCAAGAGCGCTGGTCAGCGTCCTAACAAGCAGCGCAAGGGCGAGTCTAAGCCCCGCACACCTAAGGCTCCTGTCGAGCCAGTGCGCTACGCCTCTCCACTAGTTGAGGCGGGCGAACCGATACGACTCAACAAGTTCCTCTCCAACTCTGGACTATGCTCACGTCGTACAGCAGACCAGTACATCGCTGCTGGACGTGTCAAGGTCAACGGCACCGTCATCTCCGAGCTTGGCTCGCAGGTACTACCGACCGACCAGGTGATGGTCGATGACAAGCCAGTCACCCTAGAGGCAAAGGTCTACGTACTACTCAACAAGCCGAAGAATTGCGTCACCACGCTCACCGATCCCGAAGGTCGGCGCACCGTCATGGATCTCGTGCACAACGCCTGCACCGAGCGTATCTACCCCATCGGTCGACTAGACCGCAACACGACTGGCATCCTCCTCTTGACCAATGATGGCGACCTAGCGGTGCGCTTGATGCATCCCGCCTTTCGCAAGAAGAAGATCTACGAGGTAGCCCTCGACAAGGAGGTCACCGTAGAGCATATGCAGATGATCGCTCAGGGCTTCGAGCTAGAGGATGGCGAGATTCATGCCGACGCTATCAGCTATATCTCAGGACAGACCCACGACAAGGTAGGTATAGAGATTCACTCGGGACGCAACCGCATCGTGCGCCGCATCTTCGAGCATCTAGGCTATCGCGTCGTACATCTAGACCGTGTCTACTACGCAGGCCTCACCAAGAAAGATCTACCCCGAGGTCGCTGGCGCTACCTCACTCCCGAGGAGGTGCGCTACCTCCGTATGGGTGTCAAAGAGCAGGAGGACAATGGCGTAGCTCCCACCACCAAAGTCTATCACAAGCACCAAGAGACCCCAGACCATCCCTTCGCATCCGAAGAGATTGAAGACTAAATAGGTATAAACCATATCAGCAGATACTATGAATAACTCACTACCACGCACTACTATCAAGGAGCTCCCCCAGCTTGCTCAGCGTCAGCTCCCCCAGCCCGTCTGTGTCAAGGGTTGGGTACGTACCAAGCGAGGCAACAAGGCTGTCTGCTTCGTTGCGCTCAACGATGGCTCGACCGTACACAGCATACAGATCGTCATTGACAAGGCTCAGACCGACCCCAAGCTCCTCGAGCAGATCACCACAGGCGCCGCTATCGGTGTCGTCGGCACGCTCGTTGCTTCACAGGGTCAAGGGCAAGAGTACGAGATACAGGCTAGCGAAATAACCATCTACGGCACCTGTGATCCCGTTCGCTATCCACTGCAAAAGAAGGGACACACGCTAGAGTTCCTCCGTGAGATTGCTCACCTGCGTCCACGTACCAACACCTTCGCAGCAGTCCTCCGCATCCGCCACAACATGGCTTATGCGATCCACACCTTCTTTCACGAGCGTGGCTACTTCTACCTCCACACCCCGATCATCACCTCGAGCGATGCCGAGGGCGCAGGGCAGATGTTTACCGTCACCACGCTAGACATGAACAAGCTTCCCCTCGCTAAAGATGGGAGCGTGGACTACAGCAAAGACTTCTTTGGCAAGCACACCTCGCTGACCGTATCGGGACAGCTAGAGGGCGAGCTGGGAGCCCTGGCTCTAGGCGGTATCTACACCTTTGGTCCTACCTTTAGAGCTGAGAACTCGAATACGCCACGCCACCTCGCAGAGTTTTGGATGGTCGAGCCTGAGGTCGCCTTTATGGATAACGAGGGCAACCAAGACCTCGCCGAGGCGTTTACCAAGCATTGTCTCCAGTGGGCTCTCGACCACTGTATGGACGACCTCGAGTTCCTCGCCGGGCATTATGACAAGGAGCTCATCGAGCGCATCCGCTTCGTCGTAGAGCGTCCATTCGTACGCACCACCTATACCGAGGGTGTCGCCATCCTCGAGGAGGCTGTCCGTGGTGGCAAGAAGTTCGAGTTCCCCGTCTACTGGGGTGCCGACCTCGCCAGCGAGCACGAGCGCTACCTCGTCGAGCAGCACTACAATGCGCCCGTCATCATGACCGACTACCCGAAGGAGATCAAGGCCTTCTATATGAAGCAAAACGAAGACGGCAAGACCGTCCGCGGTATGGACGTCCTCTTCCCGCACATCGGTGAGATCATCGGAGGTAGCGAGCGCGAGACCGACATTGACAAGCTCACGGCACGTGCCCAGGAGGTCGGTATCAAGGACAAGGATCTATGGTGGTACCTCGACACCCGTCGCTATGGCTCAGCACCACATGCGGGCTTCGGACTAGGCTTCGAGAGACTCCTACTCTTCGTCACCGGCATGACCAATATCCGTGACGTAATCCCCTTCCCCCGCACACCAAACAACGCTAACTTCTAGTTCTAGCAAAGCATATCAAGCGTAAAGGCTGTAGTACCGAGAGCGGTGCTACAGCCTTTTTCATTTGTCTGGTGAAAGCCTATTGGAGACTGTTGCAAAAGTCAACAGTCTCACAATCTTGCTTGCAAGATTGTCTAGACTTTGCAGAAAGGATGAAGCGCAAGGCGCTGAGGGTGAGGTCTGAATTAGTGGTTCTTGGACGTCATGATGTCGAGTACGAGACGGTCCGTCTCATTCATACCCACACGACCTATGCTGGTCAGGTTGTCTATCGTCTGATCCACATCATCGTCCACGATGCCCTCGCTACCCGTGACCACCTTCTGCTCCATCGCTAGCAAAGAGGAGAACATAGCCGTGCTCACACCGCTCGACACCTTCAGGCTACAGCTTGGCTTAGCCCCATCGCAGAGGAGCCCCGTGATGTTGCCCACCATATTCTTCACCGCATAGCTCACCTGCTGCTTATTGCCACCGAGCAGATAGGTCAAGCCACAAGCAGCGCCCGTCGAGGCGACGACACAACCGCACAGAGCCGAGAGACGGCCCAGCTTCTGCTTGATATAGATCACCATCAGATTGCTCAGCATCAGGGCGCGGACGGTCTCCTCGCGACTTTTCTTCTGCTCCTTAGCAAAGGTCAGCACAGGCATCGTCGCTGTGATACCCTGGTTACCACTGCCCGAATTGCTCATCACCGTCACAGGTGCCCCGTCCATGCGGGCATCGCAGGCAGCACTTGTCGCCGAGATAATCTTCGTCAAGGTTGATTCTCCTAGGTACTTTCGTCCTAAGTCACTCTGCACCATACGCCCCACAGCGTGACCGTAGTTAGACTTCATCGAGAGGCGACTAGCCTCGGCATTGACCTCTGCATCAGCTAGGATAAACTCTATCTCCTCCAGCGGAGCAGTCGTGGCGAAGTCATAGACGAGCGAAAAGTTTAGCGCGAGCTCCTCCTCGTCATCCTCGTCATCCTGCTGCCCTATCGGATGATCCTCCAGGACCTGATCCCCCTTGGCGAGGAAGGTCAGATGGTCATGCTTGCCACTGATGATGGCCGTAGCCGTCTCCCCGCCAGTCGTCTGTATCGTCACCTCAGCGTAGAGCTTGTCGACAGGCTCAGGCTTCGTGCCGATAGCTATGATCTTATCCTCGACCAGTTGCTTAGCCTCAGCCAGTTGCTCAGGTGTAAAGCTGTCTAGGAGTGTGAGCCCCTTCTCCGGCTGTGCCAGCACGACGCCTAGCGCTATAGCTATCGGCAGCCCGATCATGCCCGTCCCCGGTATTCCCACCCCGAGGGCATTCTTGAGTACGTTGGGGCTTAGCAATACCGACACACTCTCTGGTGTCAAGTCGCCCAGCGTAGCACTAGCGTAAGCGGTGCAGAGTGATACAGCGACAGGCTCAGTACAGCCCGTAGCGGGGACCACCTCTTGGTGAATGAGCGATATAATCTCTTGACGTAGAGCGGGAGTCAGTCTGTTTGTCGTCTTCATGAGGAGGAGTAAATAGGAGGGATTAAGGATTCGTCTCTTCGTAGTCAGTCCGTGTCACATAGATCAGGGAGGTCGCTCCGAGCGTGATCACATCGCCCGACTGTAGTTCGCGAAAGGTATCTGGCAGGTACTCAACACCCGCCACGAAGGTCCCCGTCATACTGTCCAAATCCTGTATGATCGCCTGTCCATCAGGCTCTATCGTGATCTGGCAATGGTTACGTCCCAAGCTGGGGTCGCTACTATGTATCGGGGTGGTCACCGAGGTGCCACGTCCGTTGTAGCTACCTATCGTGTTGCACCCCTCGTAGAGCGGGAGCAGGGCAGCGTAGGCAAAGTCGTTGGCAATCAACTGTAGATAAGCCCGTACAGGGTCCCCCTCGGGCGCAAGCTCAGCGTAGCGTGCCTTGAGATGCTCTAGCGTAGTGCCCCTAAGACGGAAGCGTAGGCTCTCGGAGCATGTTGGGCAGAGCATAGCGACCTTGCCACGACAGTCAGCGTTGGCGAGGATAGTCTCTTCGGAGATCTTAGTCGTACAGTGAGGACAGAGGATATAGTTCACGGAGATGTATGCGATAGTTCGTTCTTGCCACAAATGTACCACAAATATACCACCTAAGCTCGCTTCGCTCGGAGCCACTTGCAGTTTCCTACCCATGAAACTAGAGTTTCTTACCTATGAAACTGGAGTTTCTTCCCTATGAAACTGTAGTTTCTCCCCTATGAAACTGTAGTTTCTCCCGTATGAAACTGTAGTTTCAACCAGCTGAGACTAAAGTTTCGACTTATAGGTCAAAATGGTGGGTGAGTTAAAGGTCTTTTCTAGGTATAGAGAGACATATAAGGGTTTGAAAAGCTTTGAAGTGTTAAAAGTGAGCCAACGCGAATGTACGCTATTAGGCTGTTTTACCCACCATTTTGACCTATACGCCTCTTTTTATTACCTTTGTAACGTGGTTATTGAGTTGCAATACAGGTTGCATAGATAGCCGATTACCTATCCTATTCATTTCGTTATTATTATGAAACTGGCATATAACTTATCGATCCTGATCGGGCTTATGATGCTTCTCTCAGGCTGTGGCTTGATAAAGCTCTTCACCTCGGAGCCAAGGGATGTCTGCAAGGCGCAATTGGAGACCAAGGAAGGAGCTACCTACACAGGGTATCTTAGGATGCCTATGTCGGGGGACAAGGAGCTCAAGCTCTTCGATGACCTCGCCCTCGCCCATTCAGCCGGCACCTTCAAGTCCGAGGACCTGAAAGGCATCGAGCTAAGCAACCCCAAGAAACCGGACTCGAGCTATCGCTTTGAGTACAAAAAGTTCTCCACCTTCCTGCAAAGCAATGCCGCATGGATGACTCTCGTAGATAGGGGACCTGAGCTTACGGCCTACCTCCTGGCCTCTTCGTACAAGATTGATGAGAATGGGGACATCTTCTTCATCGGCAACGAGCAGCGGATCATACGTAGTGGAGGAAGTATGGCTGTGGTAAAGCCCAGCTTCCCACTATTCTTGGAGAAACGCGGAGGTATCCTAAGAAAGGTTGCTCTGGTACACGGGATCAACTATGAAGGATCTCAGTTTAGAGGCGGAGTGGTCAGATTCCTTGCCGATGATCCGGAGCTCTGTAGCTATGTGAGAGGACTGAAGTGGGAGTTTGAGGACATAGATAAGGTGGTGAAGTACTACGATCCTCACCGCAAGGGTGAGCTGGTCATTAAGGATGACCGGGGTCAAGTCCTCGCTCTGCCACCACATAAGATGGTCACGGGTGCGCTGTCAGGCGAGCTTATCTACACTGCGGATCTGGCTAAAAACCTAACGCCACACTTTGGGATGGCCTCCTACCTCGGGCTCCGCTCATCCCTCGGGACGTACTTCACTTATGGCGGGTCTGTAGGGTTCAATCAGCCCTGCCTCGTGGATGATACGGCACTGATAACGGAGGATCCGAGCTTCTTGTCGAAAGATCGCAAGGAAGTGGAGGTACCTCAGGAGTTCATCAAGCGAGTGACCCTTTTTAGCTTCAATGCTTTTGCGGGTCTGCAGGTGCCGCTTGACCTAAAGTCTGTATATGTCATTCCTTCCCTGAGTGGATGTGTTACCGGTGACCTTCACTCCGACTACAGCCTGATCAGTGCTGGACCGCTCGTAAGGTGCGACTTTGGCATCCCCTTGAAGTATGGGAATATGCTCTTCTTCGGTGCCGGATACAAGTATGGCTTCCCCATCAAGGATGCAGATGAGATGGCAGCTGACAACTACAAGAATGTGACCCCTTATGGTCAGTCTCATACCGTCTTTCTGTCCATCGGTTATATGTATTGACCCGTAGATCTTCCTTAAATAAGGGAGCGAAAGAGATTCTCTTTCGCTCCCTTATTATTATAGACTTATAGGTCAAAGTTTCACCCTCATGCACTGACAGTTAGCCCAAAGTGTAACATTCAGAAGTCTCACGAGTAACGATATGTAGGGACGCACGCTCTGTGCGTCCGTTGTATCAAAGGATACAGCGTCAAAGCTTTAACGGGGACGGACGCTCGGGACGAGTAACGGCTGTAGGGACGCACGGTCGTGCGTCCGTTGTATCAATAAGAACAGTGTCAAGGCTTTAACGGGGACGGACGCTCGACCGAGCGTCCCTACATATCGCTACTCGTGGAAATTGCGCACAAAGAGAGGGGGCGACACCTAGACTCCTTGGTCTCAGTGTCACCCCCTGTGTGAGATTTGTGTGCTGGCCCTACTTAGCGGGGTCAGCCACAGTGACTAGTACTTGATCTCCTCGTCTTGACCCATCTCGTGACGTGTGATCTTCTTGCGGTCTATCGCACGCCAAGCGTAGAAGATGTAGGCGAGGACAAACGGGATCAGCAGCGAGACGATGCTCATAGCCTTGAGCGTGTAGGGGCTGGAGCTACTGTTTTGGATCGTCAGCGAACTATTGATATCTGCTATCGAGGGGTAGTAAGCCGTGTTGTTGTACCCGAGTATGAGGAGCAGACCCAGGACAGCGAGGACGACACCGACACCTTCGAGCCAGATACCCTTGCGGAAGCCTTTCTTGACCAGTGTGAGGATCACGCCCGCTAGGACGAGTACCACACCCACGAGGAAGACGATGAGGATCACTGGCATAGCGAGGAAGTTGTGCAGATACTTGTACTGGACTAGGCTCACGGCTCCCGTGCTGGGGTCTACATCGTATCCCTTGGTTACCATGAGGAAGACCACGTAAGCGACGAAGAGGACGACGAAGATAGCTGCATTGGGTAGCAGGCTCTTGCGAGCACGCTCGTAGGCGACCTCATCATGAATGTTGTTGATGAAGTATAGGAGCGCCGTGGTGCGTGCGAGGAAGAGCAGCGTCACACCGAGTACCACATTCCAGGGGTTGAAGATAGCCTCCAGCCCGTGTAGCTGTAGCCCCGTGAGGGGATCAGGCTGCCAGACGGAGATGGTCTGCATCGAGGCTCCGAGGTCGTAGATAGCGCTCTTGTCCACGATGAAGTTGCCGCCTGTAAAGAGCGTCGAAACCGCAGCGCCTAGGAGCACTGGAGCCAAGACACCATTGATGAAGAGGAAGGTCTGGAAGGTCTTCTTGCCCCATATGTTGCCATGCTTAGACTGATACTCATACGAGACGGCCTGGATGACAAAGGTCAAGCAGATCAAGATCCATACCCAGTAAGCTCCACCGAAGCTGGTTGAGTAGAAGAGCGGGAAGGAGGCGAAGAAGGCACCTCCGAAGGTAACTAGAGTCGTGAGGGTAAACTCCCATTTACGACCCGTTGAATTGACGATCATACGCTGCAGAGGCTCGTCACGACGAGCTGCAAAGATGAAAGTCTGTCCTCCCTGCACGAAAAGCAGGAAGACAAGCAGGGCACCCAGCAGTGAGACTAGGAACCACCAGTATTGCTGTAGAAATGCGTAGTCCATTATGATAGTGTGTCTATGGGGTTAGTGATTACTTACTCTCACGCTTGCTAAAGAGCTGCTCTACATCATTCAGATGAGACTCAGGGCCATGCTTGATCGCCTTGACCATGATGCTCACCTCTGCGATGAGGAGGATCGTAAAGAGTACGGCAAAGATGAAGAACGTGGTCATCACGTTGGCGGGAGCCAGCTTAGAGACAGCAGCATTCAGCGGGAGCATATCCTGGATAGCCCATGGCTGACGACCCATCTCGGCGACGACCCATCCAGCCTGACTGGCGATCCACGCTAGCGGGATACAGATGATCGTGATGATATGTAGCCAGCGATAGCGTGCGTACTGCTCGTAGCTCTTCTTACGTTGCAGTATCCAGATGAGGAGGAGGACAAGAATAAAGAGGAAGCCGCAACCGACCATGATACGGAAGGCGTAGTACATGAGCGGTACGTTCGGCACTAGGTCTGCCTTGTCCTGTACGTAACCATAGCCAAAGTGGTCGAAGTTCTCCTGTATGATCGCATTCTGACGATCCATCTCGGCTGCGTCACCAGCCTTCTGCGCTTCGCCATAAGCAGCGAGCGCCTCAATAGCGACCTTGCCACGACGCATACGCTCGTCAGCAGAGAGCGCCTGGTTGCCATCCTTGTCGTAGTAACCACCCTCCAGGATATTGTTGATACCTGGTACGTAGCCATCGGTAGAGCGTGTGCCCAGCCATGAGAGCATATAGGGCATCTTGACATTGAAGACGAATGGATTTTGGTTCTCCTCAGCGAGTGGCGTGAGCTTGTCGCAGTCTAGCAGACCGATAGCGCTAAGGCCTAGTCCCTTGCCGTCAGCAGTCTTGCCGTCGGGGGTGCTTTCGCCAGCATCATAGAGAGCCTCCATAGCAGCAAGCTTCATAGGCTGGCGCTGAGCAACGTTGTAGCCAGAGGTATCTCCCGTGAAGACGGTGAGCAAGGCAGCGATGAGTCCGAAAGGAGCGATGATACGACTATTGGCCAGTGCAAACTCCTTGTGCTTGCCACGCAAGATATAGATAGCACAGATGCCTAGCGCAAAGATAGAGCCGAGCGTCCAGGAGGAGATGGTCGTATGCCAGAACTTATTGACCGCTGAGCTAGAGAATGCCACGGCCCAGAAGTCAGCCATCTCGCTACGTACGGTAGCGGGGTTGAAGGACATACCGACAGGGTCTTGCATCCAAGCGTTGGCGACTAGAATCCATACGGCCGAGATGGTCGCACCGATGACGGTCAGCCAGGTAGAAGCTAGGTGGAAGCCTCGGCTTACCTTGTTCCAGCCGAAGAACATGACAGCGATGAAGGTCGCCTCCATAAAGAAAGCTAGGATACCCTCGATGGCGAGCGGTGCGCCGAAGATATCACCCACGAGCCAGCTGTAGTTGGACCAGTTGGTACCGAACTCAAACTCGAGGATGAGTCCCGTAGCGACGCCGATGGCAAAGTTGATACCGAAGAGCTTTTGCCAGAACATCGCCCATCTCTTCCACTCAGGACGATTGGTCCTATAGTACTTAGTCTCGGCTATCGACATGATCACACCCAGTCCGAGCGTGAGTGGCACAAAGAGCCAGTGATAGCATGCGGTCAGCGCAAATTGCAGTCTAGACCAGAGGAGTAAAGCGTCTACATTCATTATGCTATATAGTTAAGTTAGTGATTACTATGATGGAGCGTGTCGACGACTGGTGCCGTCAGCTGATCCTGTACAAACTCTATCTGCGCCTCCTTATCCCCCTGCTGGGCGATAACCCGTGGGAAGAAGATGGGGCGCAAGATGGCAAACATGATCAGGAGCTTGATGGCTACGATAATCCACAGCGTACGACTCGTGCGACTCTGATTACGTAGTCCGTCACGATAGAGGTCGTAAAACCAGCGAAGCCCCCAGTGGGTCTTGCCCTTTGTATCAGTAGATTCTGTATCCATATTCATCGGCACTAGCTGATATTCGTGACAAATATAGTGTTTCTAGATTAAAGATGGAGTCTACCGGCGGAATATGTCACGAGAATGAACGATTTTGTCAAGTCACGACCGTCGTCCCCGCCCTATAGCGAGGATAGACTCGGGGATGATGCGGTGGAGCCAGTCGATCACCTCAGCATCGGTCGCCTCCTCCTTGAGGGCTACTATGATAGTGTCGTAGCCCGCCACGCTACCGAGCGAGAGCGATGACGAGGAGCTGTCCAGGATGGTTGCTATAGACTGTGCAAAGCCGGGCTCCGTGCGGATGACCAGCATCTGCCCCGAGAGCGCATACGAGCGGAAGCCGACCGTCGGAGAGATGAGCCCCGTGGGTTGGGTCGTGACAGCGTCAGCCTGCGGCATCAGGGGCAGCTGATAGCACGGCTTGAAGGAGCCTGGGCGCACCCCTTTGGTCGCACCCAGCTCAGTGAGATAGGTCGAGAGCGTACCCTGTGTGATAGAGATATTGCGACCGCGCAGGAGCTCGAGGAGCATCGCTTGATCTGTCACTTCGTGGGTCCTAAGCAGGTCGGCGATGACACTGAGACGCTGACTCTTCGTTTGCTTACTCATATATTATAATAGGCTGACTCTTCGTTTGCTTGCTTACATCAGGTGTCACATAGAGGTGTGTGCTACTAGCTCATACGACACCCTTCGATGGCACAAATATACTCTTTTATCTCGTTGCTGGCAATTAGGGAGGCGTGCATAGACGCAACTATCAAGGAAATCGACAAATCCCTCCGTGGAGATTTTTGAATCTCCAGCGAGGAACGAAAAAATTCTTCGGAACTTTCATTTCATTCTTCCGAAGTTTCATTTCATTCTTCCGAAGTTTCATTTCATTCCTCCGAAGAATTTTTTATTCCCCACGTGGGCATTTCGAAATATCCACGTGGAAATCACTTTTCCCCGACACAGCATCGTTTCGACATGTAGTCTACTCTAAATTATTGTAACGAATCGACGTCTAATTTTCTCCAGCCGGAGACTGTTGCACGTATAATCGGGGCAACAACAGTCTCAATTAAGAAATGCAACTCACACCTACAAAAAAATGGATCCGTACATTCCACCCGCTACGCTTAAATCTCAATTATTTGTCATATCTTTGCGTTTAGTTAAGTACTTCTATTCAAGAGGATACCAGTACAACTACATTCTAGAAGATGTAACACAATAACATTGACATAGACTAAACAATCATGAGCCAATCAACACTTCTAAAGCACAGACGACACCTCGCCTGTTTGCTGTTCCTCATCGGGATAGTCGTTGGATTACATGCAGAGTCCGTCCAAATAGGCGACCTCTACTACAACCTCAACACCACCGACCGCACAGCGAAGGTGACCTACGAGAACACGACATCAAGTAATTACTCTTCTCTTCCTGCTGATGTCGTCATCCCTGCAACAGTCAAATATCACAACGTTGACTTCTCTGTAATCTCAATTACAGACCAAGCATTCGCAAATTGTAAGGTCATACAGTCTATTTCGATACCGGCCACTGTTAATACTATAGGAAGTGTAGAGAATAGAGAGGATTATAAGCCATTCTATGGATGCACCTCATTAAAATCTATAAAATTTGAAGATGGCTCCCAACCTTTAAAGATGGGAAGCTACTATAAGATCGATAAATTTTTTGGCCTCATCAGCAGAGATTATGGATATGGCATGTTCCAAGACTCGCCCTTGGAAGAAGTCTACCTCGGAAGAAATATAGAATATATAAATTTGAGCGATTATTCCTTTGAAAGATATCCTGAAAAGTATGGCTATTCAGCATTCTACAATCAGCCCAAGCTTACAAAAGTAACAATTGGACCACAAGTTACTGACATCCCGCAGTATCTTTTCTATCAGAACTCCTCTTTGACCCTTATGAGCTTGCCTAATGTCAAGACTATAGGCAAGTCCGCATTTGAATTGTGCTCTAAACTAACGACACTGAATATCGGAGAGGCTCTGGAAGTAGTAGGAGATCGTGCTTTCTATGGATGTAGCAATGTTACGAAGCTCACATTTCCTGATGCTATAAATAAGATTGGCTCCGAAGCTTTTTATGATTGCACTAGTGTTACCGAGATCACAGTGGGTAGCGGGCTCAAAGAAATCGGTGAAAAAGCAATAGTGTCCTAAACGTTTTTGGCGGGAGAAGGGTGTAAGATAGTTGCCAAGTGGATCAATCGCCCCTTGACATTTGCGGTAAAAACGGGGGTA
>QWCH01000526.1_pt1 | contig 68447 bp, 67 predicted proteins | sample 1972671 | NCBI WGS metagenome assembly QWCH01 (sample SAMN09866713, study PRJNA288562) | Human gut metagenome isolate term3_stool, whole genome shotgun sequencing... | isolation source: gut | host: Homo sapiens | place: USA: California
GAAATAACTAATGGAAGGATTATTTTGGGTCCAGGAACCTTATACGGAGCCATTAATAATCTTAATAAGAAAGGATGGATCGAATTAGTTGATAAAGATAATAGTGGCAAAAAAGTTTATATAGCCACAGATACTGGAAGAGAATTAGTTTCATTAGAAATTAAGAGAATGAGAAATTTGGTTTTAAAAGGAGAAAAGAAATTTAAAAAGGAGGAAGACTATGAATAAAATAAAAATTTTTCTAAATCCTATAGAAGGCAGAGAAGAATATTTAAATCATATAGCCAGCGAGGGATATCGACTTGTAAAAAGTGGATCTATCATACATGAATTTGAAAAAACTAATTCGGACCATAGGTACGCTGTAGAGTATATAGGATATATGAATAACAAGGAAAGAAAAAAATACACAGAATTTTTAAATGGTATGAATTTAAAAGTTTTTACAGCCCCACTTAACATTGGAAAACTTAGTTTTGGAAATATAAAATTGAGACCTTACAACTCTTCTAAAAGTATGATAGCGACTTCTCCTGGTATGATTAACAAAGAAATTTTGATAATTGAAACAGACGGAAGTAAGAAAATACCAATTTTTTCTGATAAGGACAGTAAAAATTTAGATATAAATAGGAGAAAAGCTCCATATTACTATCTTTTATTTTTCTCTGTACTTTTAATAGTATTAGGTTTACTCAAGGTAATTGATTATAAATCAATAATTTTAGGTGTAATACTAATTATATTTGCTAGCTTCGGCTTATATAATTTGAATTCAATTAAAAGAAGTTAATAAAATTATTAAACAAATATCGCCTGATTATATAGGAAGATTGGATTCCTATTTTATACTTCTAGAATAATATCTATAATTAAAATTAGAGTGTTTAATAAACAAGAAGCGTCTTAATTAGAACAACCAGCATGTAAAGGTGGCTTCTATATCCCAATAATAGTCTTCTTCCCCTGTACAGCTGGTACACTCTAATTTTACCAACGATTGTACTTCTTAATAAATCAAAGGAAAGTTCTGGTGATTAGTATGGCAATTACAAAAATACATCCTATAAAATCAACTCTAAATTTGGCAATAGATTACATTACTAAGAGTGAAAAAACTGATGAAAAAATCTTAGTATCTTCATTCAAATGTCATCCATCTACTGCCCATATTCAATTTATGAAAACACGAGAAGACAATGATACTAAAGGTACAGTTTTGGCTAGACATTTAATCCAATCTTTTCTACCAGGAGAGGTTGATCCCATAAAAGCTCACGAAATTGGAATGGAATTATGCAAGAGAATTTTAAAAGAAGATTATGAGTTTGTTCTTGCAACTCATATAGATAGAGGGCATATCCACAACCATATTATTTTTAATAATGTTAATTACAAGACTGGTAAATGCTACCAATCTAACAAAAAATCTTACCATAAAATTAGGTATCAAAGTGATGAATTATGTAAAGAAAATAAGCTTTCAGTCATTGATGAATATTATGAGGCTTACAAAAGAAAATATAAAACTGCTGGTAAATCTTGGTACGAATATGAGCAAAACAAGAAAGGAAATTCCTGGAAATCTAAACTGCAATTTGACATAGATAGAATGATTAATAAGTCTAACTCCTGGGAAGAGTTTTTAGAAAATATGAAATCTCTTGATTATGAAATTAAGTTTGGTAAACACATTGCTTTTCGCCATAAAGATAAGCAAAGATTTACAAGAGCAAAGACTATCGGAGAAGATTATGATGAGGAAAAAATCAAAGAAAGAATAGATTTAGCTATCAAAAACAAAGCTAATCCTATTAAAAAACGAGTGGGAAATGTTATTGATATATCCACTAATAAAAAAGTTCAATCCTCTAAAGGTTACGAAGTATGGGCAAGAAAACACAATATCAAAACAATGGCTGATTCAATAATTAAACTTAGAGAACAAGGAATTAATTCAATCACTCAACTCGATGAGCTGATCAAAAAATCTGCTGATGATAGACAAGACTTATTAGATGAAATAAAGAAGATTGAAGCTAAAATGAAGAGTTTATCTCAAGATATGGAAAATATAAATACTATAAATAAGTATCGTGAAATCTATAAATATCACAAGAAAAATCCTGATGATAAGCAATTTGCAGAGGAATATTATAGTGAACTTTCAGTCTATAAAATAGCTGCTAAAGAAATCTTGAATAACTATAAAAAACTTCCGAATACAAAAGAAATATTAACTAAACTCGATAAACTACAAGAAAAAAAGAACACCCTTATGCAAGAGTATTCTTTCAATAAAGAGCAATTTTCTGACCTAGTTCAGTATAGGAAAAACTATGAAAATTATTATGGGAAGGAAGTGGAGATGTAAAATTAATTTGCACTTCTATAACATTATTTAACACACATAAACTAAAAGAACTATAAATCTAACATTAAAAATATTTAAAGCTAAAGGCATTACAATATACTCTAAAGAAAATGAGATATATTTTAATGCCTTTAAATTATCTATTTATATTTTTTTACATGACGCTTTTATCTTTCGATATATACAAAATAAGTGGATACGTGATCAGTACAGCTAAACTTGCAATAAATATACACATATATGCTGGCATGATATTTGCCAAAAATCCATAAAACATATTTCCAAGAGGTATTGATAATAATGCAAGCATGCTAAAAACTGACATAATTCTACTTCTAAATTCATTTTTAATATTTTTTGAAAAAATACTTGTGTAGCTATATTTAATGGCATAACTGAACTAATTACCAAGCAATCTAAAAATGTTATTAGACCTACTACCAAAACAATATTGTCTTTTCCGGCTCCCATACCATAATAAACACAGCAAGCTATTAAAAATAAAAATCCAGATATAGAAATGGCACTGTACTTTAATAATCTTTTAGGTTTAATCTTTTTGATAATTGGAAGTATTAAAAATGGCAATAAGATACTTATACCCGGATACTACGTCTTAAACATTTTAACTTGTTTATAAATCTAAAAAATTAATAACATAAATATTTATTTTTTTAAGGGTTCACAATACATTTTTTATCAATAAACAGTCTCATATTGAAATCTTTTATTTTGACTCTATTGAATAATATGAAAAGCCACCTCCTCTATCCCAATTATTATTTTTAGAAACTTGGTTAATATCATTTCCTTCAATTACTCTTTTTAACCTCGGAACACATATATCGTCGAGTTGACTTCCATTTTCTAGACCTATCCATTTTCGTCTTAATTTATGTGCTACTGAGCACGTTGTACCTGATCCCAGAAAAGCATCTAAAACAATATCATTTTCATCAGTTGCTAACTTAATTATTCTTTCGATTAGTCTCTCAGGCTTGGGAGTTGCAAAAACAACTTTTTCATTATCTATGATTTCTTTTAGTTCTTTTTTCCCCTCAGAATTATCACCAACTTCTTCTTTTCTCCAAATAGTTTTTGGAACTATTCCATCTTGGACTTCAGATAAAAATCTTTTTAATCTAGGCATAGCATTACCGCTCTTACCAAACCAAATTCGATTATCATCAACAAGTTCTTTAAACTTTTCTTTAGTAACACCCCAACTTCTACTTTTAGATGGAATAACAACACGACCACTAGGTAGGGTAATTTCATAAATGAGTCTCTCTGAAGGAGTCTTTACAGTTAAATCACTTGAAGTCCAAGGTCCACGCGGATCATTATCGATGTTTTTATATCTAATATTCTGATTTTTACTTCTTTCTAGTTTATTCATTTTAAATTTCTTCCGATTTTTAGCATAAACTAGTATATAATCATGAACATCCGAAAAAAACTTTGCATCATTTTGTGGAGAACCTTTCTTCTCCCAAATAATTGTAGCAATATAATTACTTTTTGGACTATATTTCTTCAATTCAGGATTAAATATTTCATCTAATAATATTTTTAAATATGGCATTTCCGTATCATCTATATGAACGAAAATCACGCCATCATCCGATAACAATTCATACATCAATTCAAGTCTAATTTTCATCATTGATAGCCACTCTCCTCTATCTAATGTGTCTTCATAATGATGAAAAGTTTTTCCTGTATTAAATGGAGGATCGATATATATACATTTAATTCTAGATTGAAAATCCTTCTGTAACTTATATAAGGAAATTACATTATCTCCTTTTATAAACATATTTATATTATTAGATATCTCTCCATATTCAAACACCTTAACAATTTGATAATTATCTAGAGTTTTTATAGATGAATAAATAGGTTGATTGTTCTCATCAAAAAATAATAGACTTTCTTCTTTATTATTCCATTCTAACTTAGTCATATTTTCCCCTTTTTAATTGTTTTGATTAAGAAGTATATACGCTAGCTCAATAGAATTGACAAATCTACATGCATATTCTGAAGAAATTATAAATTCAATTAAACTTTTTTCGCTTTCTCCTTCTGATGTACTAGTTCGTGCTCCTAAATGATATCTTTGTTTATCAGGGTAATTCTCTGCATCTATATAAATCTTTGAAAAAAGAGCAATTTTATTTAATTCAGAATAGTAAATTTTCCCTGTTACAGGTATGTTTGTTAAATATTTTACATCTCCTAAAGCTAAACCATCCTTATGTTCTGTCCCTGTGGGATCATATATTGCTGAAGTATATGAATCTATCTTCAGATTATTTTTATCAATAAATTTTTTTAAATCACGCATAATCTCATCAAGATTTTGAGGATCAATGTGAATGTCTAATCTTTCTTTTGCTCCTTTCTTTGGGTCTGATGTCATCTTCTCTAATGTCAATCCTGTATCTATTTGTAATATAAGGTCCAATTGTTCATTACAAAAAATCTTTAAGTCTGTAAAATCACCCCTTTTTCTATCTCCCCTTAAAACAACCCCATCTGTTCCAAGTAAGTGATTAGCATATTTTATTACATATTCGTTTATTAATTGCATTTAAATCCCTCCAATTTTTTTAATTTTTCTTTCCACAAACTTTTATTTACAAATACTTCTGTACTAATATTTAGTTTCTCACGATTTTTCACTCCAATTGCTTTATATATACTTGGTGTATATTTCAAGCATTTTACTAACATATCTTCTTCAAATCCCCATTGAATTCCTAATTCAGGTAAAGTAAACAATTCTTCTAATAGTTGCATAATTTTATTAAATTGAGATATTGTAATGTTCATAAAAGAACATATACTATATAAATCTTTATTATCTTTGAAATATATACCACCAAATATATTTATAAAAAATTGTAAGAATTTAGGTATTAAAAAAGCTATTTCAAGCTCAGAAGATAATTTTTTTACTAAATTATTAAATCCTAAATCATCAATTTCAAACATAGTATCTATGTTTGAAATTGCACATTCTACAGCACAAACAATATAAGCTATTCTTACATCTAATACTAATGACGCTGCAGCTTGGCAAATTTCGTTAGAATCTATATAGTATTGCGAATTACGATTCAATGGTTTAATTTTTTGTGTTCTAGCCACTTGCCTAACAAAGTCTTTATTTACTTGTTGTAACTCTAATAGTCTCTTTGCTCGTTTTACTAAATCAGGTTCTCTCCAAACTTTACCACTTATAATAGAATAATATGACCTTACCTCAGCATATGCGTTATTTTGCTCTTTTGAAAGTTTATTATCAATCGGGTTAACTAAACAATGTTCAATATACTTTTTAGAAGTTATCATGTCCTTCATAGTATTCCAAAAATAGTACATCTCGAAGATTACTTCATCTTTGGGTTCAATACTATTAAATAATTCTAATGGTTCATAGATTTCAATTTGGAGTTTCTGAGCATGTGCTTTTATATCTTCTATTTGTTTACTGGTAACTACCATGCCATTGTTATCAGCGTTGATAACAGATGCAACGCCTTTAAATAAATGGATATCATTAAAAGTACAACCTCCTTTACATTCAATTAAAGTAGTCTCAACACCTAATTTTTTAAATAATTTTGCATATATATCTATTTCCAAAATATCTATACTACCAGATGCATTAATCTTGTCTTCAGTAACTTTTAAATTTGTATCAATATAATAGCCCAAAGTTTGAAAGCATGAATTGCTAAACCATTCCAACTTTTTCCCATTATTATATAAATCAGTTGTTATCACATTTCCACCTCTATTTTTCAAACTTTATATACATATGATTCACCATCTACTTGTTCAAAACCAATAGATTCAAACATCTTTTTACTTTGTTGGTTAAATGAATATATATTTGCTATTAAATCTTTTAAACCTTTTTCTTTTGCTAACAGTACCATTTGTTGGATACATTTTTTCCCAATATATTGATTTTGAAATTGTTTCGAAATTACAATTGCAAGCTCATTTCCAATATAAAGTGACACATCCCCTACTAAAGTGTTATTAAATTGAATATAGTAAAATTTGCTTTTTGAAGAAAGATAATTATACATTGAATTTAGTCTTTCTTTCGTATAGGCCGTGTCGATGTTATCAGCTTGCTTACATACATCTAAATCTTGATACCATTCCAAAGTGGTTTGTTGATTGGGATAATATGGAATTAGTTTTAGATTATCGTCAATTATTATTTCTTCCATCTCAACTCCTATAATTTTTTGTTTTAGGACTTCTTTTCCCAATCTTATTTTTTAGTAGTTAACTTGAAATCCAGTCTCATTCATTACTATCTGCCGTTGTCACTAATATAACACGAAACCCGCTTCTTTAATCCTTAATATTTTCTTGTCTATAATTTGCCAGACAGTGTTCGTTAAATTACATCTCATTTATCCTATCTGATAAAGTTATCATTACATCAACAACCTTATCAAAGGTCAGATCTCCAATATACTTATTTTCACTGAGATATACTTCCCACAAGGATCTTAGGTATGAATCTTCTTTTATATCCCCGATTATTTCCTGGTAGTCTTGAATTATCTCCTGACTTCCTCTTTTGTTTGAGGTTCTCTCTATTGCTTCTTTTAAAATTTCATAGCTTATCTCATCTTTTTTTAGTTTGTAGAGGGTGTATAGGTCGTAAAAGTCTCTCATTCGTGTTGTTGTTATATTTCTTCTGATTATGGTTTCATATTTTTCAGCCACAATTGTTTCTAATGGATATGCCATTATTTTTATATCTTCTTTGCTAAAGATACAGGGATAGGTATATTCTATTTCCCTTGGTGTTATTGCATCACCTGTTGTAAGATCAAGCTTCATAGGGTTTTTGGTCTTTCCAACATTTGCTGTTAGCGAAATTCTAAAGTTCTCGTACTCGTCCTCTTCTCTTATATAACTTATATCTTTCATTTCAAATTTTATTCCATCATCTACATTGATATTTATAATTTCTTCTACGATTTCTTTTATTTTTTCTTCTTTTAGGGGTATGCCTTTTATGGTTGTGTCCATGTCCATAGTTGTTCTATTTTCAATGCCGATTAAGGATGATATTAGGAATCCTCCCTTTATTACAAAATTGTTTTTGTATTGTGATTTAGACAGTCTTTCTAAAAATCTTTCAAAAAAATATATTTGTAGAACTTCTTGCGACTTTAGATTTTTCTTCTCTGCCATGCTTCTTATCTTGCCCTTTATGCTCTCGATATTAATCACGATAATACCTCCATATATTTCCTAATTTCATCTTCTATTTTAAATAGTCTACTATATTTTATGAGTCGTCTTAGATTTTTATTTGGTGATTTAAAGTATCTTTTTAAGGCTTCTGTAAAAATCTGTTTATCTATTTTTTCTCTGTCGATTATGATATCGCAAATTGTTCGATCTATATCGTAAACTGGGATAATATTGCCTAGTGGTGATTTTATTTCTGTCTTTCCAATTTCATATAAGTCTTTTTTTACATAGTGAACTTGTAGATCCTCATATCTTTTTCTGATATGGCTTGCATTGTAGCCTTGTGGTACAGATATATGAAATACATTTGGAGTCCTATCTGATAGGTCGTGGAGGTATAGGGCTGTTTGATAGGAAAATATAATTCGATTACTATTAGATGATATTAAAACAAAATCGTCTATAACTTTTCCTTTTAATTGATATAGTCCTGGTCTTAATCTTTCTAGTTGTCCACTTTTTGTTAATTCAGATAGATTATGTCTACTATACCCAAGTCCTTCTGCTTCTTTGTTGGTGATTACTAAATTTTCTCGTATATATTCTTTAAGTGTATTCATAGTCTGCCCCCCTCTCTCGTCTTCGCTTTTATTATATATTATAAAAGCGAATATGTAAAGTTGACTATTAGAGTTTTATATTTTGAAAAGGATGTAACGAATCCTTACTCCCTTCAATAAAAAAAGAGCAGCCTTTTAAGCCACTCTTGTAGAAAGTACAAAATGAGTTTATCTTATTTTTTGTGTTTCCTCATACTAGTCTTAAAACTACTCTTACATCCATGTAGTTTTTCTGAGTCTTTTTGACGTATCCTTCCTCATCTTTATAAAAGACAAAATGCTTATAAAACTGCTTAAAATGCAGGATTTCTAAATTTACATCTTTTGTATCAACGCTATGGTCTCCACATGGGAGGTTTTTGGGAACTGGTCTACTATTTCTAGTTCTTCTATTTCATAGCCTCTTTCTTTAAAGACTCCAAGGTCTCGGACTAGGGTTACTGGGTTGCAGGATATATACAAAAATTTTTCTGGGTCGAAGTCTATAATTCTTTCTATGGCTTTTGGATTTATTCCTTCTCTTGGTGGGTCGAGGACTATTAGGTCTGGGTTCTTGTCTAGGTCGTCTAATACTTTTAAGACGTCGGATGCTATGAACTCGACGTTATCTATTCCGTTAAGTTTTGCATTTTCTCTTGCGGCTTCTACTGCTTCTTCTACTATCTCTACGCCTATAACTTTTTTAGCTGACTCTGCTAGGACTTGGGTGATTGTTCCTGTTCCTGAGTATAAATCAAAGACCAACTTGTCCTTTGCGTCGATTTTTTCTCTCGCCATCTTGTAGAGGACTTCTGCTGATTTTGTATTTGTTTGGAAGAAGGAGAAGGGACTTATTTTAAATCTTAGTCCGAGGACTTCTTCTTCGATGTGGTCCTTGCCGTAAATTAATTTTATTTCTTCTGGCACTATGGCATCTGATAGGGCATCATTCTTCACGTGATAGATTGAAACTATTTGGCCCCTTAGGTCTAGGTCAAGTAAAAATTTTATAAATGCTTCTTCATCAAGCTTGCTTTGGCTTGATGTTGAAAGTAAAATCATTATCTCTCCCGTCTTTGTTGCCTTTCTTATTAGGAGGTGACGGAGGAATCCTTCGTGTCTCTTCCTATTGTATTGAACTTCTCCAAGGTCTTCAAAGTAATTTCTCACTTCTGCTCTTATTGTGTTAAAGTCCTCGTCAACAATCTTGCAGCCTGTGGTGTTTATGATTTCGTGAAATCTATTCTTAACGTGAAGTCCCAAGGACAAGGGTCCACCCTTGTATTCGTCACCAAAGGTGTATTCCATTTTGTTTCTATAGTTCTTGTGGACTGGCGATGGAATAATTTCCATTTCTCTTTCGATTCCATTTTCTTTAAATAGGTTTTCTATTAATTCTTTTTTGTATTTAAGTTCCTCTTCATAGCTTAGAGTTTGGTAGCTACATCCGCCACACTTTTCAGAGTGAGGGCACTGACTTTCTATTTCTATGTCAGATTTTTCTATTATGTTAAGAAGCTTCGCCTTCTTTGACTTCTTGCCTCTTACTTTTATCTCAACTCTTTGTCCAACTATGCCACCCTTAAAGTGGTATTCTCTATCTTCAAAGCTTCCTCTTGATAGGTTAGGAAATCTCGATTTATCTATTTTAACTATGATACTCATTTCTTCACTCCTTTAGAGAAATTATATCAAATTAAATATGTCGCCTCAATTTAATAGCTTAAGAAATATTAGCTACAATTTTTAATTTTTTTATAGTCTTTAATTTATATTTTTCTTTTATTTGGTATAATAAATTTGACAAGACTTTGTTGGTGGGGAGTCCCACGAAAATTTTTTGGAGGTATTATATGAAAAAATCATGGTTGGTATTGCTACTTGCAATGCTAATGACTCTTACTGCTTGTGGCGGTAACAAGAAAGAGGCAAAAGCTGATGGCGAAGGTAATGTTATTGAAGATTTAAAAATTCAATTTGTTCCTTCAAGAGAACCAGACGAAATTGTAACTAAGACTGAACCACTTAAGGAAATCTTAAAGGCTAAGCTTGCTGAAAAAGGTTACGATGTTAAGAACATTGACATCACAGTTGGTACAAACTACGAATCAACTGGTGAAGCTCTAAGTGCTGGCTCAGTTGATATTGGATTTATCCCTGGTGGAACTTATGCTATCTACGATGATGGTGCTGAAGTTCTTCTTACTGCAACAAGAAAGGGTCTTTCTATTGATGCTGAAGATCCAAAGGAATGGAACGACAAGAAGCCTACAGAAAAGGCTGAAGACCAAGTTGACTTCTACAGATCACTTATTATCGCTGGTCCATCTGCAAAGGGTCAAGAACTTGCTGCAAAAGTAAATAATGGAGAAAAATTAACTTGGGAAGACCTTGCAAGTGCTAAATGGTCAGTAATGGGATCATCTTCATCTGCTGGTTACATCTACCCATACCTATGGTTACAAAAGAATTATGAAAAGGGTCTAACTGATCTTCCTTCAGTTGTTCAAGCTGACTCTTACCCATCTTCTATGGCAAGACTTGCTTCTGGTCAAGTTGATATTATGGTAGGTTTCTCTGATGTGAGAATTGACAACGCTGAAAAATGGCAAAAGGAATTTGGCAAGACTAAGTCTATCTGGGACGAAACAAATGTAATCGGTGTAACTGATAAAATTTACAACGACACAATTTCAGTTTCTAAGAACTCTGAAATTATGACAGATGACTTCAAAAAAGCTCTTCAAGATTCTTTCATTGAAATCGGTGAAAGCGAAGAAGGTAAGGACATCATTGCTATCTACAGCCACGAAGGTTACAAACCTGCTGATGACAAGAACTATGATGGTGAAAGAGAAGCACAAAAATTATTAAGAGAACTTAAAAATTAAGAAAGGGCTTCATTAGAAGCTCTTTTTTATGAGGAGAATTATGATTGAATTTAAGAATGTAGATAAAGTTTATCCTGGTGGATTTAAGGCCCTAAAAGATATCAACTTGACTATTAAGGACGGCGAGTTCGTTGCCATAATAGGAAGGTCTGGTGCTGGTAAGTCTACCCTTATTAGAACTATAAATAAGATGCACGACATTAATGCGGGAACTCTTACTGTTGATGGAGTTGACGTAAAATCTCTAAAGGGAAAGGACCTTCGCAAGTTTAGGAGAAATATTGGTATGATCTTCCAATCCTTTAACCTTGTGGAGAGAATTTCTGTTATTAAAAACGTAATGTCTTCCTTTGTTCCTGATTTAAATCCCATCCAGTCACTTCTTGGAATTTATCCAAAGGAATGTAAGCTAAAGGCTCTTGAAGCTCTTGAACAAGTTGATATCCTTGACAAGGCCTTTGAAAGGGCTGACAACCTATCTGGTGGTCAACAGCAAAGGGTTGCCCTTGCTAGGACTCTTGTACAAAACCCAAGCATTATCCTTGCTGACGAACCTGTTGCAAGTCTTGACCCTGTTACTGCAAGGCAGGTTATGGATTATTTCAAAAAGATCAACGAAAATCTTGGAATCACTATCCTATTAAATATCCACCACGTTGAGCTTGCCCTTGAATATGCCACAACAGTTCTTGGCGTTCGTGATGGCGAAGTAATCTATTATGGCCCAGCCAAGGATGTGGACGACAAAGTTTTAAAATCTATTTATGGAGATTCCTTTGAAGAAATAAAAATGGAGGAAGTATGAGCCTCTACTACAAAATCTTTAAACCAAAAAAACATACCTTAAAGTCTGGTAAGGAAGTCTATGAGAAGCCAACTTTGACAATACCTGTACTTATTCTCTTGCTCCTATTTACCATCCTTTCTGTAAGGGTTACAAATTTTTCACTGACAAGCCTTGTGAAAAATATTCACAAGCTCTTTGCCATTTTATCTCCTATGTTTAAGCCAAATACATCCTACTTTCCTTCAATAGTGGGACCACTTTTTGACACAATAAAGATGTCCTTCTTGGGATCCTTCTTGGGTGCAGTTTTGGCTATGCCCTTTGCCTTCTTGGCATCGAACAACATGGTAAATAACAAGGTCATAAACTGGATTGTTAAATTACTTTTCTCAATCCTACGTACCATTCCAACACTTGTGTCTGCACTTATAGCAACTTATATTTTTGGACTTGGTGCCTTTGCTGGTACAGTTGCCATATTTTTATTTTCCTTCTCCTATGTTGGAAAGCTAACTTATGAGCAAATCGAAACAGTTAACATGGGAGCCTTTGAGGCAATGATCTCCATGGGCTTTACTAGGACTATGGCTTTTTTCAAATCTATTGTGCCAGAGATCCTTCCCTTTTATTTATCAACTGCCCTTTATAACTTTGAAGGTAACGTGAGATACGCTGCCATCCTTGGTTATGTTGGTGCCGGTGGACTGGGACTTCTTATTAACGAAAATATTAACTGGAGAGACTACAACCGTGTGGGCATGATACTCTTGATGCTACTTATAACAGTATTTGTCATTGAAAATATCAGCTCCTACTTTAGAAGAAAGTTGAATTAATATGTCAGAAAAAGTAATAGAAAAACTAAAATCAGAACCGAAAAATCATGGCTACATCTTGATGATTGTAGCAGTGGTTTTATTTATGATAATCTGGTCATCTTCTGTAATTAATTTTGATTCTGCTACAAAAGATGGGATGGAAGTAGCCAAAAATATTATTAAGGGAATCTTTAACCCAAATAGGGATATGCTCTTTAACCTAACTACAAAGGGTGTACCTTACCTCCTACTTGAAACTATTTGTATAGCCTTCTTGGGTACTCTTGTGGGAGCAATAATTGCCATGCCACTTAGCTTTTTGGCATCATCAAATATTGTCCCAGCTCCAGTGGCTTATTTAGTTAGGATGTTTATTATCCTAATTAGGACAATCCCAGCAATTGTTTACGGCCTAATGTTTATTAGGGTAACTGGACCTGGCCCCTTTGCAGGACTTATGACTATGTCCTTTACCTCTATTGGTATGCTTACAAAATTATTTTCAGATAACATAATGAACCTTAACAAGGCAATACTAGAGTCCTTCTCATCAATTGGAGCCACAACCTTCCAAAAGATTCGCTTTGGTATAATTCCACAACTTTTTGCCAACTTTGCATCAACAACAATTTATCGTTTCGACATAAATTTAAGGGATGCTTCAGTCCTTGGACTTGTTGGAGCAGGTGGTATTGGTTCACCACTTATGTTCGCTATAAACTCCTACAAGTGGCGTGAAGTTGGGGCTATCCTCTTGGGACTAATTGTTCTAGTTTTATTTATTGAATACTTCTCAACAAAAATAAGATCGAGACTAGTGGGTGAAAAATGATTTTAAAAATAATTCACACATCAGACTTGCATGGATATTTTTTCCCAACAGACTATCTTGATAGAGAAGAAAAAAACACAGGTTACCTGTCCCTATTAAATAATATAGCAAAAGATGATACGACAATATTAACTGACGGAGGAGACATCCTACAGGGATCCTCCTTCGCCTATTATGTGAAAGAAAATTTAAGCTCAGAAATAATTGCAGATATAATGCAAAATGTTGACTACTACACACTGGGTAACCACGACTTCAACTATGGCTACGACTACCTAAAGACTTATGTGGAGAATATGAAGGGCAAGTTAGTTTGTGCCAACGTCATAGACAAGACTGGGCAGATTAAGTTTGAGCCCTTTGCCATAAAAGAAATTGATGGCCACAAGATTGGGATAGCTGGTGTGGTCACAGATTGGGTCAACCTATGGGAGAGAAAAGAAAATCTTGTGAACTTCGAAGTCACAGATTCCTTTGAAGGAGCTAAGATGGCCCTTGATGGACTTAAAAAAGAAAATACAGATTTTAATATTTTAATCTATCACGGTGGCTACGAAATCGACTTAGAGAGTGGCAAAAAACTTTCTGAAACCACAGAAAATATTGGGGGAAGACTTGCAAAAGAATTGGACTTCAACCTAATCTTGGCAGGCCACCAACACATGGAAATTGCTGCTTACATTGGCAATACCCTTGCGATCGAAACTCCAGCCAATGGATCTAAGTCAGCCCTTGTTGAAGTTAATCTTGCAACAAAAGAAATGAAGGCTTCCTTCATAGAACCAAAGCTTAGAGACAACGCACTAATAGAAAAATATAGGGACATTGAAGAAAAAGTTCAAGACTATCTCGACGTGCCAATAGCAAAGCTCAGTCGCGACTACATGCCAGAAGACAGGATAAAAATGGCTCTTAAGGGTTCAGACCTTGCAGACCTAATAAATAAGATTCAGTTGGACTACACGGGAGCAGATATTTCTATCACTTCCTTTGCCAATGTCATCTCAGGTCTAAAGAAGAACTTGACTACAAGAGACGTCCTAAACACTTACAGGTTCCCCAACACAACAGTAGTACTTGAAATCGACGGCAAGACGCTTAGAGCTGCCCTAGAACAAAACTTTTCCTACATCGAGTATGATGGATCCTATAAAATTTCAAAGAAGTTTTTGGAACCAAAGGAAGAACACTACAACTTTGACTATTTCTACGGAATAGACTTTGAAAAGGACCTTACAAAAAAAGTTGGCGAGAGAATTGGCAAAATCTTCTTCAAGGGTAAGGAAGTTAAAGACAAAGACACTTTCTCTCTTGTCATGAATAACTACAGGGCCACAGGAGCCGGCGGCTTTGATATGTATAAGGACCTAAGAGTAATAAAAAATTACGACAAGGAGACCTCAGAGATCCTCTTAGATTATTTTAGAAAATTATAAAAACGATACATTACAAAAGAGACTTCGGTCTCTATTTTTTTGACTTTAAATTGTAGTTTAGGATTTACAATTCATAAAAGAAATTTCTTTTAATATAAATTAACTTCCAAATAAATTTGGACAAAAAAATAAGACAGTCGCCTGCCTTATTCATAAAGATCTCTGCCTCCAAATTTAATCTTGCTATTATTTAGAGCCTTCTTTTGTGGATAGTTGTAATTAGAAATCATCGACCTAAAAAGCGTAGCAGCTTCTGACCTCCTAATTGATCTTGCGGGATAAAAGTTACCATCAGAATAACCTCTTAGAATCCCTGCATCCACAAGGGCGCCTACATAGCCCCTTGCCGAAGGGCTTATCCTTGCCCTGTCGCCAAACTCATTTGTTGAAGCTTCCCTCGGTGATAGCGAATAAACATACCCAAGAATTTCTGCAACCTCTTCTCGTGTAATTTCCCTATTTGGATTTAGCCTACCAGTTGTTGGTGTAATGTAACCTGCCTTTATGCCCTTAGCTACATCATTGTAAAACCAATCAGATGTACTTACATCAGAAAAAGTCACAGTATAAGTCTTATCATAACCCACTAGAGAATTTACAGTGGCATAAAACTCTGCTCTTGACATGTTTTCATTAGGTTTAAAAGTCCCATCTTGGTAACCAGACATAATCTTCTTGTCAGTTATAAAGTCGACTGAAGCTTCTGCCCAATGACCTCTTGTGTCTCTAAAAGTTCTTGCAGATACAGTGCTTGTCAAAATCAATGCTGAGGAGATAATGATCAATGAAGTCTTTTTAAAAATCTTCATCTTTATCACCTTCACTCTTATTATATATCAAAGTCCTCTATATAACAGGTTTTCTATTTTAAGTTTCTGTTACAAAGGATTTTTTGGTGTAACACTCTTGCAACATTAGTTCATTTATTATCATAATATAATATTTTATCATTTAGTCTTTGGATTTTAAGTCCTAAGATGGGGTAAGTTTGTGAAAATTTACGACTTTTTAATTTATTATAACTTAGTAAATTCCTAGGGCTTAGTAAATGTTTATGGCCTTATAACTTTCTATGACTTAATAATTTTCTATGACTTTGTAAACTTTTATAGCTCCGCAAATGTTTATGACTTTACAAAAAATTGTAGAAGCTTTCTCTTTCACCAACTCATATAAATTTAAAATAAAAAGAAGAGTCCTTTAAACTCTTCTCAAAAAAATTATTAATTTAAAATCCATTAAAATTTCTCACCTTTTATAATCTTACATAAGATAACTTCTTTATTACAATTATGCAAATAAAAAGAGAACAGATTATGTATTCAATAACTGTTCTCTAAGGGAAGAAAAAAGATGATGAAGTTTTCACTTCATATATATTGTACTTTAGTTAATAATTTTTGTCAACGTTTTTATGAAAATATTTTCAAAAAAATTTATTTCCCCTATATCGGCTTGTTTTCAATCTTATGCAAGTTTTTAGTCCTATCTATTAAGAATATTATGAATATATTTTCATAGACTTCCCTGCACTCTTTTTTATGGTAGAATGATAAGAGAGGTGATATTTTGTTAAAAGATATAATTTTAAAAAGAAGAAGCGTTAGAAAATATAAAGACAAAGAAGTTGATAGAGAAAAGTTAGAAGAACTTTTAATGTATGCTTCCATGGGACCAAGCAACGGAAACTCCCATCCAGTAGAATTCATAGTAGTTGATGACAAGGAAAAGATCGAAGAACTATCCAACATGGACTCCTTCGCAACTCTTTATCTTAAAGAAGCTCCAGTAATTGTAATTGTCATTGCCAACACAGATATTTGCAAAACTTGGGTAGAAGAAGCTTCACTTACAGCAGCCTACTTACAACTTCTCCTTGAAGAAGAAGGTCTATCATCATCTTGGATCAACGTAAGAGAAGGAAACACTGCTGGTAAAATTTCTTATGAAGAATACTTCCAAGAAAACTTTGGCTTAAAAAAACCTTACAGGGCTCAATGCCTAATCCCAATTGGCTACAAAAAATCAGGCACAAAAGACCACGAAGAATTTGACGTATCCTCAAAAGTCCACTACAACAAATTTTAATTTATGAAAAATCCGATTAAGTCGGATTTTTTTATTTTCAGAATTTTTGCAATAAAAAAGATCCACCCTTGAGTGAATCTTCTTTCTTAATTCCTATTTAAATAAGCTTACGATAAAGTCTATTAATTTTTCCAAAAAGCTTTTTGTGTTTTCAACAGCTTTTTCTCCTTCTGGAGAGTTTAAAAATTTTGCAGCTTTGTCCTTGTACTTAACGGCAGTGTCTGCAAGCCTGTCCCAGTCAACATTGGCATTTTTCATATTGTTAAAAAGTCCAACAAGCTTGTCCTCTTGTGATTTTGTAAGGTTTATATCGCCACTTTTAGCAACACTTTCGATGATAAGTCTGACTTCTTTCTCGTCCTTTGGCATATTCTTTGCCATGGCGTCCTTGATTTCATAAATTATATCATTAGTCTTTTGATCGCCAAGTTCTTCAGATAATTTTGTTTGAACAACAAGCTCTTCGTTGGCAACCTTCTTTAGGTTTTCTGGAAGTTCCTTGCCTGTGTTCGCTTCATAGGCCTTTAGGATTCCAGTCAAAGCTGCTGTACCGCTAACCTTTCCTGGCGCAGTTACATAAATATCAGCATCTTCAATCCCTACAGTGTTAAGGGCATTGATAAAGGCATCTTCCTTTACAACCCTTATGTTGTCTGATAACTCAATAGTTAAACCACTGCCAGCTTTTTCATATCTCACAATTGCAGAAGAGATTGCCTTGTTTCCAATTTCCTTTGATGACAAAACATCGCCAAGATACTTGTATTCTTCTGCATTAGTAACTTCGATGATCTTTGCATCTTCGCTTGCCTTCATCTCACGAAGCATTTCACTTTTTTGACTTTCCTTTAAGTCGGCACCAAGTGTTACGATCTCGTCCCCTTCTTTTGCGAAAACAAATCCTGGCAAAAGGGCAAGAGAAAGTGATGCCACTAAAATTTTATTTCTTATCTTCATAACATCCTCCATTTTTTTATTATGATACCATTTATATATGAATAATACTTAAAAAGTATGTGAAATTTATCCATCACTTATTAAAAAATTATTAAAGTCTTGTAGGATTATAATTTTTAACAACTCTTATCTTATAAGTTTTTAAACTTCGCAAATAAAAAAGAACTGGTCACCCAGCTCTTTTTTTATTCTTCATGAAATCTCAACATATCTTCAAAGATAAACCACATGTCCTTTACTTCATCTTTCTTCGATGATGAGAAGGGAATTATATTTTCCTTGTGCTTGACGCCAAGCTTCTTGGCAATTACTGAAATGTGTTTATCTACCTGAGATTTTTTTATCTTGTCTTTTTTTGTTGCTATGACTATTCCTGAAAAGCCCGACTCAATGATGTAGTCATACATTTGCTTATCAAGGGCTGTTGGCTCGTGTCTTATATCAACAAGTAGGATTGTCTCAACTAAGTTGTCCCTATGCTCAAGATATCTGTTTATGATGTCTGCCCATTTTTCCTTTTCAGTCTTGGCAACTTTTGCGTAGCCATAGCCTGGTAAGTCAACAAGTCTTAGGTCATCATTGACCTTATAAAAGTTAATAGTCCTAGTCTTGCCTGGTGTTGATGAAGTTCTCGCAAGATTTTTTCTATTTAACATTGCGTTAATAAAAGATGACTTGCCAACATTGGACCTGCCGGCAAAGGCAAACTCCTTAATGCTCGTGTCTGGATATTGCTTTTCTTCTACTGCAACTTTTTCTAGTTCTGCCTTATTTATCTTCATCAAAATCACCTATGGCAATATCTGCTACTTCTTCAAACTTGGAAACTGGTCTCACGTCTAATCTTTTTATTGCTTCTTCTTCAATTTCCTTTAAGTCTCTCTTATTTTCTTCTGGAATTATTACAGTCTTAACCCCATATCTTTCTGCTGCCAAAAGTTTTTCCTTTAGGCCGCCAATTGGTAGAACCTTGCCACGAAGAGTTATCTCTCCCGTCATGGCTACGTCATTCTTAACTGGCCTCTTTGTTAAAGCAGATAGGACTGATGTCGCTATTGTGATACCTGCTGATGGACCATCCTTTGGCACTGCTCCTTCGGGCACGTGGATGTGGATGTCTGTAGTGCTCCTAAAGTTTGGATCTAGTTTAAACTTGTCTGCATTGGATGCTATGTGTGAGATGGCAGCTATGGCTGACTCCTTCATAACATCTCCAAGGGATCCTGTTAGGGTGAGCTTGCCCTTGCCTGGCATAACTGTAGTTTCTATTACAAGGCTTGTTCCACCAACTTCTGTCCAAGCAAGTCCATTTACTGAACCAACTTCTGGAGTTTTTTCTGCTTCAGAAATCCTGTAAATTTTTTCTCCAAGATAGTCCTCGATGTTTCTCGTAGAAACAGAAACCTTGTCTAAGTCTTCTTCCACAATCTTTAGGGCAGCCTTTCTAACAATTTTTGAAATTTGTTTTTCAAGTCCCCTTACTCCAGACTCACGAGTGTAGTAATCTATTATGTCCTTGATGGTCCTATCGGAAATACTTATATTTTCTTTCTTAAGTCCGTTTTCTTCAATCTGCTTTGAAATTAAATATTTTTTTGCAATATTGAATTTTTCATTAGGAGTGTAGCCTTCAAGTTGGATCACTTCCATCCTGTCGAGAAGTGGTCTTGGAATAGTTGACCTTGTGTTAGCTGTTGCAATGAAAAATACCTTCGATAGATCAAAGGGAAGTTCCAAGTACCTATCTGTAAAGGAATTGTTTTGTTCTGGGTCAAGAACTTCTAATAAGGCTGATGCAGGGTCGCCCTTAAAGTCATTGCCCACCTTGTCTATCTCGTCAAATAAAAATACTGGATCATTTTTTCCAGCCTTCTTTAAGAGAGAAATAATTCTTCCAGGAAGGGCTCCAATATATGTCCTCCTGTGACCTCTTATTTCTGCTTCGTCAGTTACACCACCAAGGCTCATGCGGACAAATTCCTTGTTAAGAGAATTTGCAATTGACTGAGCAATGGAAGTCTTGCCAACTCCAGGAGGTCCCACTAGACAGAGGATTGGTCCCCTTCCCTTGTCGCCAGATAAAATCCTAACGGCAATAAATTCTAGGATCCTCTCCTTAACTTTTTTAAGTCCGTAATGCTCGTCATTTAAAATTTTTCTCGCGTCAGAAATATTTCTCTTTTCATCTCCAGACTCAAGCCAAGGTAGGTCGAGAATCCAGTCAAGATAATTTATTAAAAGAGAATAATCTGGCGACTGTGAGTTTAAGTTGCCAAGCTTCTTAACTTCCTTTAGGGCCTTTTCCCTTACTTCATCAGGAAGAGCCTTCTCTTCAATTTTCTTCTTGTAAGACTCTGTTATCTCGGCTTCGTCTTCTCCGTCGCCAAGCTCCTTGTGGATTACCCTCAACTGTTCCTTGAGATAGTATTCCCTTTGGACATCGTCCATTTTCTTTTTAACTTGGTCGTTGATATTTTTTTCTATAGAAAGAATCTCAATTTCCTTTTTCATAATCTCGTGGAAGACCACAAGTCTCTCGTAGATGTCTGTTGTTTCCAAAAGTCTTTGATAGTCTTGTAATTTAAAATTCAAATATCCCACAACTGTGTCGATAAACCTTGATGGGTCATCTGTGTCTGCAATATTTGAAATAAGTCCTGGGAAGAATTTGTCATCAAGAGATGAGTAAGCTTCCAAGTCACTAAGGGCAAGCCTAAGGGCTGCTTCAATCTCTTCCTCTTCTGTGAAGTCACTTTCCTTGTCCTCAAGGATTTCAATTTCTGCTTCGATCATCTCTTCTGTGATGTCGAGCTCAGAAATTTGTGCCCTTTCTTCACCTTCGACAAGGACTCTGACAATTCCACCAGGCAGTTTTAAAATTTGTTTTATAGTAGCCACAGTCCCAATTTCAAAGAGGTCTTCCCTCTTTGGGTCTTCGATTTCAAGTTCTCTTTGAGCCACCAAAAATATTTTTGAATCCTTCATCTCTGCAGCATCAATTGCGTTGAGAGAAATTTTTCTACCGCAATCAAAGTGCATCACCATGTGTGGAAAGATAACTAGGTCTCGAAGTGGGATAAGTGGTAATTTAATTTTATCCATTTTTCACCTTCTAAAAAAGCCGTGGCAACCACGGCTAATTATTTATTTATTTTTTTATTAATTCAGCAGGTGCAGTTCCTTCTACTGATTCTTTTGTTATTTTAACTGCTTTGATGTCATCTCTTGAAGGAATTTCGTACATTACATTCATAATTGTGTTTTCAATAACGCCTCTTAGTCCTCTTGCTCCAGCCTTCTTTTCTATTGCCTTTCTAGCAATATAATTTAAGGCTTCGTCATCAAAGATTAAGTCAACGTCGTCAAACTTTAGAAGTTCCTTGTATTGTTTTACAAGGGCGTTCTTTGGCTTAGTTAAAATTTCAACTAGAGCCTCTTCATCTAACTCTTCAAGAGTAATAGTAACAGGAAGTCTACCAATAAGTTCTGGTATCAAACCAAACTTCAATAAGTCTTCTGTTTCAACCTTTTGTAAAATATTTTCTTGTTTGGCTTTTTTATCTACAATTTCAGATCCAAAGCCCATAGAAGACTTGGCAGTTCTGTTTTCTATAATTTTGTCAATTCCGTCAAAGGCACCACCAACAATGAATAGGATGTTAGAGGTATCAACTTGAATAAATTCTTGTGAAGGATGTTTCCTTCCACCTTGTGGAGGAACATTGGCAATAGTTCCCTCGATAATCTTTAAGAGGGCTTGTTGAACACCTTCTCCACTTACGTCTCTTGTGATAGATACATTTTCAGATTTTCTAGCAATCTTATCTATCTCGTCAATATATATAATCCCCTTTTCTGCCCTCTCAATGTCGTAGTCAGCATTTTGAATAAGTTTCAAAATAATATTTTCAACATCTTCGCCTACATAGCCAGCCTCAGTTAAGGTTGTGGCATCGGCAATGGCAAAGGGGACATCTAAAAGTCTAGCAAGAGTTTGTGCAAGTAGGGTCTTACCAGAACCTGTTGGTCCAATCATAAGGATGTTGGACTTTTGAAGTTCAATGTCACTGCTAACCTTCCTAGTTGATGAAATTCTCTTGTAGTGGTTATAGACTGCAACAGCAAGAGCACGTTTTGCATCTTCTTGCTTTACAACATATTGGTCCAAGATTTCCTTGATCTCAGCAGGCTTCTTTAGGTCAAAGTCCTTGTTGATTTCATGGGGAACTTCATTTTCTAGGATTGTGTGGCATCTCTCGATGCACTCGTCACAGATATTGACATTAGGTCCGGCAATCAATCTATTCACTTGGTTTTGCGTTTTGCCACAGAATGAACATCTTAAAATTTCATCTGTATTAGACATATTTCACCTCAAACCCTTTTTTCAATAACTTTATCGATTAAACCATAATCTTTTGCTTCTTGAGAATTTAACCAGTAGTCCCTGTCAGTATCCTTTTCGATTTTTTCTAGGTCTTGACCAGTTCTTTCTGCAAGAATTTCATTTAACTTATGTCTAATTTTTAAAATCTTTTCTGCATTAATTTGGATGTCACTTGCTTGACCTTGTGCTCCACCAGATGGTTGGTGAATCATAATGTCAGAATTTGGAAGAGCAAATCTCTTACCCTTAGCACCAGATGCAAGTAAAAATGCACCCATTGATGCTGCCATCCCAATACAGATTGTTGACACGTCTGGCTTTATATAGTTCATAGTGTCGTAAATTGCAAAGCCTGCACTTACAGATCCACCAGGTGAATTAATATAAAGTTGAATGTCCTTGTTTGGGTCTTCAGCTTCTAAGAACAAAAGTTGGGCAACAATTAGATCTGCCATAGTGTCATTTACTTCGCCACTTAGAAAGATAATTCTATCCTTTAAAAGTCTTGAGTAAATGTCGTAAGATCTTTCGCCCCTATTAGTTTGTTCTACTACCATTGGCACTAGTGCCATTTAATCACATCCTTGATTATTTATCTTCTTTTACTTCTTCTATATCTTCTTTTGTAATTTCCTTTGGCTCAACAAATTTTGCCTTTTCAACAAGAGTTTCAATAGCTTTTCTCTTTTCAAGGTCATCTCTTACAACGTCCTTGTTGTCGTTAAGCATATATTCTCTCATTTTTTCCATGTGGTCTTTGTCGTCCTTGAAGTATTCTTCAACAACCTTGTTTACTTCTTCTTCGATTTCTTCATCAGTGATTTCAATCTTCATTGCTTTAACAAGAGCTTCTAGAGCAAGGTCATTTTTAACAGTCTTTTCTGCTTCAGGTCTCATAGTCTTCTTGAAGTCGTCAAGACTTTGACCAATCATCTTGATGTAGTCTTCAAAGCTAATGCCTTGAGCTCTTAGACTTTGGTCATAGTTTCTAATCATATCATCGATTTGAGAGTTAATCATTCCTTCAGGAATGTCAGCTTCAATCATTTCACCAATTTTATCAATAGCTCTTCTTTGTTTTTCCATTTCAGAAGTTGTCTTGAATTCTTCTTCTTTTTTCTTTCTTAGGTCAGCCTTGAATTCATCAAGAGTGTCGAATTCAGAGATGTCTTTTACGAATTCATCATCAAGTTCTGGAAGTTCTTCATAAGAAATAGAATTTAATTTGATTTCGAATTTAGCGTCTTTACCAGCAAGATCTTTTTGGTGGTAGTCTTCTGGGAACTTAACAGTGATGTCAAATTCTTCGCCAATCTTGTGTCCAATTAATTGTTCTTCAAATCCTGGAATGAATGTGTTTGAACCAATCTTTAGGTCTTGGCTTTCAGCTTCTCCACCTTCGAAGTATTTTCCATCAACAGAACCCTTGAAGTCGATGTTTACAGTGTCTCCATCTTCTACAGCTCTGTCATCAACATTGATAATTCTTGCGTTCATTGCTCTTTGGTTTTCAACTTCAGAATCAATAAGTTCGTCAGTTACTTCAATTGTTGGGTCTTCGATTTCAATTCCTTCGTAGTCTTTTAATTCAACTTCTGGTTTAACATCAACAGAAACTTTGATAACAAGGTCTTCAGCCTTTTCAATGCTTTCTTCGTCGATGTCAATGTTTGGTTGGTCAACTACCTTAAGGTCTAATTCTTTAACAGCTTTTTCATATTCTTGTGGAAGAAGTTCGTTAATAGCATCTTCAAAGAATACGTCCTTGCCGTACATGTTTTCGATCATCTTCATAGGAACATGACCTTTTCTGAATCCTGGAATTTGGAAGTGTTTTTTGTTTTTCTTGTACACTTCGTTTTCAGCTTTCTTTATATCTTCTCTTTTTAAAACAATGTCAAAAAAGACAGTGTTATTTTCTTTCTTATTAATTTCCATTTCAATTGCCTCCTCGCTTATCGCGTTTTTCACATCTCTATATTATAACATAAGTTATTTTAAAAACCTATTAAATACCTCTGTCCTTTAGTATCTTTGAGAGAATTTCCATCTCTTCATCATTAAGAGTTACACCCTTGGACATCTTTTGGTGGTCTGGGTCCCATTCTCTTAAGTCATACTTAGCTGGCCTATCGTTAAAGGAAACCTTGTTGAGTTCCTTAGTCCAGCCCTTTGCACTTTCAGATAGAGTTCCCAAGTGTTCAGTAATTTCAAATTTAAACTCGCTCATCTTATCTAACCTTTTCTACTTCCCTTAAAATATTTTTGATTGCATCATCAGCAGAAATTTCAGAATTTTCCATTTCTCTTCTTGTAGAATATTCAACAATAGATTCTCCTGACTTCTTGCCGCAAGTGATCCTTAGTGGAATACCAATAAGGTCCCTATCCTTAAACTTAACTCCAGGTCTTTCTTTCCTGTCATCAAGTAGGACTTCGACACCCTTAGCTTCAAGTTCCTTGTAAATTTTTTCTCCAAGAGCAACTTGTTCTTCGTCTTTAGTGTTTACTATAGTAACAATTGCTTCATAAGGTGCCACAGATATTGGCCAGATAATTCCATTGTCATCGTGGTTTTGCTCAATAACAGCTGTAACAGATCTTGTTACACCAACACCATAAGAACCCATGTAGAAGTAATTTGCCTTGCCATTTTCATCAAGGTAAGTTGCATTTAGAGCTTCTGAATACTTAGTACCCAATTTAAAGATGTTACCAACTTCAATACCTCTTGCAAACTTATAAACTTCATCAGTTCCAGGAACCTTGTCACCCTCAGCAACAAGAAGAAGGTCATCAACAACTTCTCCTTCAAAGTCACGACCGTAGTTTGCATTGATGTAGTGGTATTCACTTTCGTTGGCACCAACAACAAGGTTGTCCATCTCAGTAATTCTCTTATCAAAAATCATCCTAACATCAAGACCAAGAGGACCAGTATAGCCTGGCTTAGACTTAATAGCTTCGATTTCGCTATCTTCCATCATCCTAATGTCGTGTTCAGCAGTACCAGTGTAAGCAACAAGCTTGGCAAGATTAAGTTCCCTGTCTCCAGGAATAAATACAAGAGCAGGTTCATCACCTAACATTAAATCAATCGCCTTGGCACACTTCTTTTGGTCCACCTTTAAGAAGTTGGAAACCTCTTCAATAGTGCTGGCATTTGGAGTGTGAACTTTTTCTAGTTCCTTCTTGTCTTCAGCTTGAGGAAGAATATACTCAACAGGAGCCTTCTCTTCAGTAGCACCAAACTTGCCAGACTCAGAATAAACAATTACACCTTCGCCAGTCTCAGAAAGAGCAATAAACTCGTGAGAACCAGTACCACCCATGGCACCATTGTCGCCCTCAACAATCTTATAATCAAGCTCAAGTCTGTCAAAAATCTTTTCATAAGCTTCGTACATATTCATGTAAGCAGTGTGAAGAGTTTCTGGTGAAGTGTCAAAAGTGTAGGCATCCTTCATAGAGAATTCTCTCGCCCTATTAATACCAAATCTCGGTCTCTTTTCGTCCCTGTACTTAGTTTGGATTTGGTAAAGATTAAGAGGAAGGTCCTTGTAAGACTTAACCTCATCCCTAATAAGAGTCGTGAAATATTCCTCAGCAGTAGGTCCAAGGCAGAACTCCCTATCATTCCTGTCTCTTAACTTAAACATCTCTGGTCCAAACTTTTCCCATCTACCAGACTCTTTCCAGATCTCAGCAGGTTGGATGGCAGACATTAAAATCTCCATAGCACCAGCCTTATCCATCTCATCACGAACAATATTTTCAATTTTTCTAATAGATCTATAGCCAAGTGGCAAGTATGTATAGACACCACTAGCAGATTTTCTAATCATACCTGCCCTTAGAAGAAACTTGTGAGATGCAATCTCAGCATCTTGTGGATCCTCCCTAAGAGTTGGCATATACAGTTTTGATAATCTCATATTACCTCCATAATAAAAGTATTATAATAAATAAAATAATATTCTACAAGTTTTTAGGTAAAATCTCATAGCACGCTATTTTTATTATACTATAAAGACCCCAAGACTTCACAAGTTTGTTAGATTTAATTAGAAGACTTTGCAAGTTTTCTTCTATTTAATAAATAAAAAATTTTTGACTTGTATTGTTTAACGACTTTATAAAAATTTATAACTTCATAAGCTTCAGCAACTTCACAAAAATTTATAACTTCGTAGCCTTTTACAAGTTCACAAAATAATATTGCTCCATGACCTGTTACAACTTCACAATAGTCTATTACTTAGTATTTTTAAACAATATCGTAAGAATTTTTTACTTCACAAATTTAATAAGCTCTTAAATTTCCAATTCCATATTTTTGAGCATCACTTTATAACTCATAGGATACCTCTTTGAAAATAAAAAAAGATGCCCAGCTTAAAAAACTTTCTAACTGAGCATCTACTTGCGACAAAAAATTGCCAGCAATATCTTATTAAATTATTCCTTCTCGTCAACAACTTCAAAAAGCTCAGGAGGATACAAATAATCCTCCCCTTCTTCATCAACAATCCTGTACCAAGTATTTTCAATACTAATAACATCGTAGACCTTCCCATTAATCATATAAACAGGATCAGTTTCACCAATAAATTTTACTTTCATAATAATAACCTTACATTTCAATTTTCGTCCTTACACACATGGAGATTGCGGCTAAATTTTTTCACTCGCTGGGCGAGTAATAATTTTCAATCCATCGACCCGTAATGAGATTAACTTAACATATTAATAGCTTCATCAATTGTCTCTCTTACCTTACTATCAAATTCACTACTATGACTATAATCAACATCAATGTCAATAAATTCATCGTTTAGATATTCTAAAGTCTCAATATTATTTTTATCTTGAGCAAATACATCATAATCATCCGCAAATTCAACAGCAAAATACTCATTAATTTCATAAGGCTTACAATTTGCTTTTAAAAATAACAATTTTTCCTTTAAGTTTTTTCCCAATGTATGCTCACCCTTCCTTATATTAATAATTTCAATCAACGCACCCGCGAGGGGTTCAACGTAACAAAAAAGAGCTACTCGATGTGGTGCCCCCCCCATAAAGTTGAACCAAATACCAGAGAGAATTTATATTTTCTCTGGTATTTTTTTGCTAATTCTTTGTAGCCTATATTTCCTTCTAAATATTCTTTTACTATTTTAATCTTAAATTCTATTTTGTATTTTGCCATTAAAAAACTGACCTCCTTAGTTGGTTTTTAAGTCCAACTTTTGGGGTCAGTTTAAGAATTAATAGTGCTTTTTATCAATCTGGCTATTGCAATACTAGGATTGATAAAAGAATTAAAATAGTAACTCTAAGAGCGGGAACTATTCCTCTCACCCTTAAAGGGTATTATATTATAAAATGCTCATAGTGTCAAAATATTTCAATCCACGCACCCGTGAAGGGTGCGACGTGGGGATCCAGACGGAACTGGTAAAGACCTTAAATTTCAATCCACGCACTCACGGGGAGTGCGACGTGTAAAACAGATATTTTTATTTGAATTGAGATAAAATTTCAATCCACGCACTCACGGGGAGTGCGACTTTTAATTAATTATAGCATTAAAAGAATTTGGGAATTTCAATCCACGCACCCACGAGGGGTGCGACGCCTTGTTTTAACTGTTTCTAAATAAAAATTATTATTTCAATCCACGCACCCGCGAGGGGTGCGACATTTGCCTTTGCCGTCTCCACAATGCCAAGTAAAATTTCAATCCACGCACCCGCGAGGGGTGCGACGAGAAAAATAAAATCAAAAATGGAAGTCATGGACATTTCAATCCACGCACCCGCGAGGGGTGCGACCATGAGACAGACAGTGAAAAGATTGCAACTTGGATATTTCAATCCACGCACTCACGGGGAGTGCGACATGGCAAGAAAACATTAAAAACCTAGCAATAGAATTTCAATCCACGCACTCACGGGGAGTGCGACAGGTCTGCTGGCATGTTAATTCTAAGCATCCTTTCATTTCAATCCACGCACTCACGGGGAGTGCGACGATTAAGATAGGGATATTCTCAATAGCCTTGCTTGATTTCAATCCACGCACTCACGGGGAGTGCGACATTTATTTATAGAGTTGTTCAAGTTTTCCTGATAGATTTCAATCCACGCACCCGCGAAGGGTGCGACATTTGATGGTCCTCTGCAAACTCGTCCATGTTTATATTTCAATCCACGCACCCGCGAAGGGTGCGACAATTCGGTTTGTGTTAAACCTAACCTATCAAGATATTTCAATCCACGCACCCGCGAAGGGTGCGACTGGTAATCTTTTTAAGTGATAATCAAAAATTTGTGTATTTCAATCCACGCACCCGCGAAGGGTGCGACAACAGTTTATCAACGCAGAAAAGATAATAGCCGTTATTTCAATCCACGCACCCGCGAAGGGTGCGACAGGTGGGAAATAGTTCTTAAAAAAGCAAAAATAATCATTTCAATCCACGCACCCGCGAAGGGTGCGACATTCTTGGTTAATTATGCTATTGAAAATCATATAATTTCAATCCACGCACCCGCGAAGGGTGCGACATTTTTTCTTTAGCTGCATTTAAACTCTTAACATCATTTCAATCCACGCACCCGCGAAGGGTGCGACCTCCTTTGACTTCTTATGATGTAGTATTTAATCTATTTCAATCCACGCACCCGCGAAGGGTGCGACATAATATGGATTTTGAGAATTTAGAGTTTGAAATAATTTCAATCCACGCACCCGCGAAGGGTGCGACGTATCAAAGCTTATGAATTTATCGTGATATACTTATTTCAATCCACGCACCCGCGAAGGGTGCGACCAACTTCCTGTTGTTTCTATAGTATCAAGTAAAGAAATTTCAATCCACGCACCCGCGAAGGGTGCGACTGCATTTTTTAGCCATTATCTCCTACTAAAAAATACAGCTAATCATTTTTTAAAGAGTTTTGTCTCTTTTTTCCTTGTTTTTTTATGAGTTAGGTCTGGGATTTTTATGTCCAGGCCTAAATCTCATGAGTCTTATAATATTAACAGGTCTTTTTCTGGGTTATAAGTATCGTCTCTTCCCAGACTTTCAACTCGCCTCTCCCAATTTTTCCCTAGGTTATAAATCCTTATGGAATCTTTTTTGGGATCAATTATTTTTTCTAATTTACTCTTTATTTCTACCATGTCTGCTGGATAAATATTTAATTCAAACACTGAGTTTTGTACCCTTTGTCCATAATCAAGACAGACTTTTGCTACCTGTCTTAATCTTTTTTTGCCAGCTGGCGTTACTGTTTCTACATCGTAAGTAATTAACACTTGCATTTCAGCCTCCTATCATAAAGGGTGGGTAGGCCTCTATGTCTCCTCTAAGGTAAGAATTCAATAAGAGGGCTTGCACGTGAGGAAGTAGTCCAATTTTAATGTTCTCTTCTAAAAATGGATGGTAGATTTCTTCTTGTTCTCTCTTGTTCCAGTTTTCTAAAACTACCTGTCTTCCCTTTTCATTTAGGAGTGTGGCTCCATTTTCTTTGACTTCAAAATGGTTCTTATTTATTCTATTTAAGTTTATCATTGAAAGTGTAAACTTATCAACTAGAAAGGCTCTCATCTCCTCGATTATGTCTAGTGCCATACTAACCCTGCCTGGTCTATCTGTGTGAAAAAATCCTGCATAAGAGTCTATCCCCACTCCTTCAAGGGCTGCAGCTATATTATTGGTAAGTAGGGAATAGAGGAAGGATATAAGGGCATTAAACCTATCCATGGGTGGTCTTTTACTCCTATCTATAAAGAAGAAATCTTCTCTTTGTTTTATTATTAATTCATCTAATACAGAGAAGTAGCCTTTTGCTATTATTCCTTCAATACCTCTTACACTATCTTTGTTTTCACAATTTTTTATTTCTAACATTAAAAGTTTTATTGCTTCTATTACTTCTTCTAACCTTTTAACATCTACCTTATCCTTATTGTCTAACTTCCCTCTTATTAAAACCTTCCTGGAGTTGTAGGCCTTAGCATAAATTATGTTTTTTACAAAATCTAAAGACTCTTCTGAGTCTTGCATTTTGTATTGTTTCTTTCTCGTATAAATATTTCCATAAGATGCTCCTATTACTCTTCCACAATATTTTCCGTAGGGTGTAAAAAATGTTATTGCTACATTTTCTTCCATGCACATCTTCATAAGGTCTGGGCTGACGCCCATGTAATTGAAGCAAACTATTTGCTTTAATATGTGGATAGGGTATCTTGCGATTCTATTTGAATCCTCTGTTATGGAAATATTTCTCCCTTCTTTTCTCAAATAATAATTAGGATTTGTTACATATAAGGTGTTCAGTAATTTTTTCATAATTCTGCCCCATAGATATAGTTCCCAACATTTTTTATCTTTTTTGTTAACCTAGGCTTGCACTCTTCATACAAGGAACACATCCTACAATTTTTATAATTTTCTGCTTTTGGTATAATTTTATTCTTGTAATAATAGTGCATTTCTTGGGTTGCTTTTGTTGTCAGTTCTCTAAGCTCATCTGTAAACTCAACTTTTTCTCTTGTGTCTGTTTCATTGTAATAAAGATAACCGTAGTCTAATTTGATGTTAAAGTTTTCTTCTATACAAATTGCCTGTGCCATTAGCTGAGCATTGTCGTAGTTGTATTTTTTCTTCTTTCCTCTTTTATATTCTACGATTACAGGTAGCCACTTACCCTTTCTGTTTTTTAATTCTACTCCTTCATCTGACTTGTGAAATTCAATTACATCTAACCTGCCAGAGAGTCCCAAAGATTTAGAACTCACTGACATGGCTCTTGATATTATTATGTCTTTTCTCTTTTCCTTTATGAAGGGTTGGTCTACTTTCGTATGGATGACTTGACCTTCTGCTGTAAAGGAGTTTTCCGTCCAAATATTTTCAATATGGATAAGGGCCCACTGCCTCTTGCAAAATAAAAAATGTTGTATTCCATTTAACATTAAATAGTCATCTTCAACATACATTTTATATTCCTTGAATGTGTTCTACTCTCAAACCCTTTTCTTCATATTCTTTTAATTTTTCTTGGTCTAGTCTAATATTGTAATCTTCATATTTTACTTTTAAGTCCTCTGCGTTAGGTAGGTCGTATTCTAGTAGGTCCTTAATCTTTCCACTTGACACATCGCCAACCTTTGATGAGTGATTAAACCAAAAGATGTCTTTAACTTCCATGGATCCATCTGGTCTTGCTGATGATACGTCATTTAAAAATAGAGTTTTTATACACTCTTTTATAGTTTCAACGTCTTCTTGGTCAAAGCCAGTTTTTTCTGCAAAGTAAGAATTTATACTGCCATTAACTACATAAACTCCATGGTCCACAAAGTGTTTTGTTCCCATTGTATCTGCAGATCTTGTTTTTCCAGCTGCCGGTTCCATACCGCTTATAGATTTTGTTATTTGCATTGTTGTTATTTCTATTGGCTCAATAGATTTTGCAATGGATATAGAAACTGGTCCCCTTATTCCTAGAGCTCTTTTTTGGTAAGTAAAGACTTGACCAAAGGACCTTATATCTAGCCACTTTTCATTTGCTATTTTTTCAACTTCTTCGTCAGATTCTTTGTTAAATACATCTTCAAATCTCTTTTGAAGAGATCTAAATCCATCGTCGCTCCTGTCAAGGGATTTTACAAAGATGTCATGTCCCATATCTTGCATCCTATTTCTTATTTTTCTCTTTAAGCAAACATCAGAGATCTCTCCAAATCCTCTGTTATCAATTCTTGGCATATTACCTGTCAAAGGATCTCCATTTGGGTTGGCTCCAGAAACTTCAATTGTAAAAATAAAATCCACCTTATTGTTAATCATTTTTTTCCTCACTTTCTTTCATAGCATTCTTATATAAGTATTCTAGTTCCTTTTTTTGAGCTTCATATCCGAATAAAAATCCTGAGCTCAATGGTTTATTTGTTTCAAAGGAGTTAAATTTATAATTATCTCCAATAAGTCCAATTACGTCACTGGTATCCTGTTTTAAAATAAGCCTTATCTTTTTAGTTTTTTCATTAGCTAATAATTTAAAATCATAAGGTTTTGTCATGTCGCTAAGCCTCATACTCATAGTTACTGGTTTATTTAAATAACTTGTCCAAAGTTTTTCAGCATTTGTTATTCTTTCATTATCTTTGTTATACGTAAAAGCTTCAGTCTTTTCATATATTGCCAATAACCTACCAAATAAGTAAGACCTGTCTGTTTCTTTTCTATCCAACATATTACTCTTAATTCCCTCCTTATCTTTTAGGATTGCCAAGGCACACAACTTAACTTGTTGCCATGATTTATCGTAGCTTAATCTATTTCTTATATTTAATTCCATAGCTCTAATTATATTTTGAGGCATGTCTCTACCTTCAACTATGGCCATAATGATGTTCTTATATTGATCAGTGGAGAAACTCTTCTTCGATACTTCTAAGCCTTTTTCTCTTTCAACTCCATAGGCTGTTTGAATTAGAGCAAATGGACTTGGAGTGTATAGGTGTCTACCTATTTCCTTAGTATATCTAGGCCAATTGTATTTACCTTGCCACTTAACCAAGTTTTCCTTGAGTATTGAAGAATCCATTTCCTTAAAATATTTAAGGGCAACCCTACCATTGCTTACTTTGTCTATTATTGCAATGTAGTACTTAGAGTCTTCGTTAAATCTTATCCTGCCACTGGTAAAAGATCTAACAATATCTTCAGATGTTTTATCCCCTATAGTCATGGAAGTTTCTTTACTTATTTCTTTTAAATCATCTTCTGACAGCATAAATAATTGGCGATTTTGGGAGCCAGCTTTATTTGACTCTTCGAGACTTTCCTCTAGCTTCTTAGTTACATCCATCTCAGTCTTATTTTGAATATCATCAGAAAACCAACTCAAGACATAAGTAAATTCTCCAAGCCACCTAGAAGTATTTTCACCACTTAAGAGGGCCTTAGCCATTTGTATAATTTTCTGGCTTGAGTCCTTTCCAATCTTTATAGTTTCGTCAGGCTTATCAAACCTACCAAGGAAGTTTTCATTGTTTGCAGTTATTTGAGATATAAGTCTTGCAGAACCTATAAGGGGTTTGTGCTTTAAGCACAAAAAGTCTTCTTTCCCTGATATGTTACAAATTATTTTTTCAGAGTCCTTGTCTCTTGCAAAACTTTCTTCTGTGTATCTTATAAATTTTTCTTGCAAGTTTTTATTTTCTGATAGGCTTAGGTTTTTCTTGCCCTCATAGTTTTCTACTGCAAAAGTTAAAAATACTTTCGAAAAATCTACAGTCACAGTCTTCGGTTTTTTTTCAGAATTATCTACATATTCAACTATCTTATTTTTTGTGATTTTATAATTTTTATAAAGTTTTGAAAGTATATCTTCAAAAACTTTTTCTTTTATTATATAGTCGTGAATAATTTGTACAAAGTCATCTCTGTCGGAATTAATCCAGGATTCCTGTTGGATAATATAGGCGAGAGACTTCTTTGTCTTGTCTTGGATTACATAATCAAAGTTATCGAAGAGGGGATGAGGTGCAACTCCGCTAGACCTTGCAACAGAATCTTCTGTTACCGGAAAGATTACAAGGTCACCATCATCCAAAAAATTTGCATCAACTAATTCACTTTTATCATTAATCAAAATTTCAACAATATTCTTACCATTGGACTTCATAGAGTTGTGATAAATTGGAAGTATTAAATTCGACTTATCATTTAGATCTCCAATCAAATTATTTTCGAGTCCAAAGTTATATGAATTGTATAAGGCAGTTAAAAAACTCAATGTATCACCTCCATTAATAGTCTTCTAATTCTTGGTCTACTGTTCTTGTGAGGTCAGGCTCCTTAAAGGAATAATTTGAAACTTCATTTATTATTGGGCAGTCTTCAGGTCTTGGAAAAGTAATTCTTCCATTTTTCATATTTATTGGTCCATAGGCTGACCTTAACATCTCGCCAGACTTCTTTGGATAAATTAGTCCAACTAACATAAGTCCAAAACCTAAATTAGTATCATCGTAATATCCCTTGTCATTTTCATACTCTTCTTCTGTCAAGTATTCAATGTAGCCTTGGCACTCAGAAACTCCTAAGAAGATTGATCTTCTTCCTCCTCTTTTTAGAGATCTTTCTGTTATAGCCTCGTGCTTCAAAAAGTTTCTGTCATTTTTTAGGTCCTCTCTGTCTTCATTCCACTCAAAGTGAAATTTTACATAGTAGCAGGGATTAAAAATATACGTGTAAGCTGATAATTCTGGAGAATAGTCACTTAACAAAAGCCTCATTCCCTGAGTGTATGATTCAATTTTATTCATTATCCTAACTTCGTCAATTACATTTATAATTGTGGGTTTAAAATAATTTGCATCAATTATACCTTTCAAGGCCTCTCTAGTAGCTACGCTGTAAGAAATTTTTTCCCCCCCAGCCTTACTTTCTGGCGAAGTGAAGAGGGCCCTGTTACCATATACTTTTGCGTAAAAGTATTTTGACTTATTCATAAATAACACCTCCTTTTATTTTAGTTTCGCGAAAACGATATCATCTTTTCTTATATTCATTCTAGTATTTAATATAGAATTTTGTCAAGTTTATATTTTATTTTTTTATTTATAATTTTTTTGATATAATTGTCTTGTCAGCGAAAGCTGTGGATTGAAATATTCTTGTATTGAAGATAGACCCTATTATTAATAAGGGTCTTTTTTCTTTTTAATGCATCGATAATCCAAACTCATTGAAACTTACTCCAAATTTTTCATTGTAATAAGAATTTGGGAGAATATAAATGTATCCATCTAAAATATTGTCGCAGTCATTTAAATCTTTTTTATTAATAGAAACAGTGTGTCTCGAAAGTTTTTTAACTATTTTCTTTAACTCTTTCAAACTTTTTAGATAATCTGGCCCATTTAATTCCTTTGCCAGGTCCATCAGCCTATTCAAATCCTCTTCAGTTTCCTCGTAGTAGACAATGACACTTCTATTCTTATCTTCGATTAAGTCAAAGTCCCTGTAGGCTACTTTAAAGGATTGAAATAAATCAAAGAAAATTCCCCTCTCCTTATCAAACAAATATCCAGCTTCATCATCTAGTTCTTTTTTTACTTTATTTAATTTTCTAAAATTACCTGAAATTTCTTTATTCTCAGCCAATAATTTTAAGATATCTGAATATTGGTCGTCCTTTAAATTGCTATAGAGTTTTTCAAAATATTCCTCTGTAAGTTTCTTTAGATTCAGGTCCCCTGATGACTTATTGATGGAAAATTTGCAGGCAGTCTTTCTTTCATCAACACCCTTTAACATAGAAGTTTTTTCTTCATTTTTGTCTAAATTTATTAGGTAAGTGAAGGCAGACTGTCTGTGGCCTTCTCTATTGCACCTTCCCATGGCTTGAACTACTGAGTCCATACCAGAGAGTGACCTTATGACAAGGTCAAAGTCCACATCCACTCCTGCTTCAATAAGTTGAGTTGAGACTACACAAATTTTATCTCCCTCTAGTAACCTCTTTTTTATTTCTCCAATCTTTTTTAACCTATCGCTAGCAGTCAAATTTGTCGTTAGATAATATAGGTCCTTATCTTCATAATTATTTTCAAGCAAATCATATAACTTCCTCACAAGTTTTTTGGTATTTAAAATAATTAAATTAGACTTATCCAAGTTTTCCAAGACTAGGTCCCTTATGTCTTCAATTCCATACATCTTATTTATGTCTCCATAAATTTTTAACTTGACCCTCTCAAAGGCTGAGAAATCATAATTTTTATTTTCTATAATGTCCTCATCTTCTCCATCTACATTTCCATAAAATAGTTTGTGGTCAAGAGATACAGATGCATTTGTAGGCTGAGTTGCAGTTGATAAAACAAGAGTTGCTTTCATTACTGTTTTCATGAAGTTAAGGGCAAGGTTGGTCATGTATAAAAATTCTGTTGGAATAGACTGCCACTCGTCCAAAATAATTACAGAGTTAATAAGAGACTTAAACCTAGTTAGATTAGCTGACTTCCCCTTGAATAAAGAATTGTAAAATTGGACCATGGTTGTCAAAATAACAGGCGAAGTCCAATCATCGAGAAGAAACTTCTTCTTCACTACATCTAGTTCATCGTCTCTGTCATCATTTTCAATTTCATCTTTATCGTCAACAACATTGGAATGGTGTTCCAAGATAAAGTCATCATCGTTTAAAATTTTCCTCATCTCAGAGGCATTTTGTTCAAGGACTGAAAGGAAAGATGTAACGTAAAAGAACCTATCCTTGTCTTGATAGTTCATTTGATTTATTCCATAGCGAAGGGACAAGAGAGTCTTGCCTGCCCCTGTTGGAAGGTCTAGTTTATAAATCCCAAGCCCATCTTCCTTAGACCTCTTAAGAATGTCTTCCGAAATTTCATTTCTCAAAACACTTAACTTCCCTTTGGGCTCTCCAAAAGATGCGTATTTCTTATTAATGTTTTCTTCAAATCTTTTTTCTACTTGCCTTAAGTTTTCCAGGTCTTCATCAACAATTATATTCTCATAAGCATTTATGGTGTCCTTAATGTCTGCAGATTTTAAAATAGAGACCAAGAGCCTAATAAGAAGCGACTTGTAAAAGCACAGAGCCTCATACTCTTTATTCTTTGAGTACTCTTTGGCAGAGTCCTTTAATTTTTTTATTATTTCAAGATACTCTAAAAATCCCTTACAAAAAATATCTTTTATATAAATTTCTTTTGATTCATAAAATTTTTCAACTTCTTTGTAGAAGTCATCAATATCAAGGCTTTCTTGCAAACTTTCGCCAAACCTATATGGTGCCTTTTCAATTTTTTTCAGCCTATCAAGACTAGTCAAAACATAAGCCATGTCTTCATTCTTCCTCACCATGTCGTATTGACCGTGGTGAGACATAATTGTATAAATCAAAATATTTATATAGTCACTTAAGTCCAATAATGTCAATTTATCTTTTTCCAAAACACTTTTCAAGTCCAAGATAGATTGGTCTTTACTATCCAAAATTTCATCAATAACTGACTTGTAAATTTTTATGACAAATAGACCACCAAGGCTTGAGTGGTCTACTTTTTTGTTTGAATTTTTTGTGATTTTATCTTGGAAATCAAGGCTGGCCTTGCCTATGTCGTGGAGAAGTCCTGTTAAAAAGCTAATATTTCCCATATCAACTTTTTCACCTATCTTCTTTGCATCAAGTCCAGTTTTTAAAAGATGAGTGTAAAGACTTTGCTTCTTTTCTATCTTGTCCCTATCAATATGTGCGTACAATTTATCTAACATAAAATCACCTGAAAAACTTTCATAACTTTAATTTGAATTAATTTTTAGTAACCCTTGTCGAAGTCTACTATATTTTTGAAGTCGCCGGCATTCTTTAAGGCTTTGAGGTTTTGGTAGGCTGTGGCAAATTGTCTTGCTCCCAAGTCTTCGCAGACGAAGGAGATGTGTGGATAAATGTAGACATTTTCTAACTCCCAAAGTTCTGAGTCTTTGCTTAGGGGTTCTTCTTCGAAGACGTCTAGGGCTGCCCCTCTTACCTTACCTGATTTTATTGCATCAACTAGGGCTGCCTCATCTATTGTGGAACCTCTTGAGATGTTTACAACCACCACTCCATCTTTTAATCTTTTAAATCTATCTGCATTTAGAATGTGGTGGGTTTTTTCTGTTTCAGGAAGACACATGATTAGGTAGTCCATCTCTGGCAAAATCCTGTCAAGTTCTTCTAGTGAATAGACGTTGTCAAAGGGCTCAACCTTCCTGCCACTTGTGTTGAATCCGTTTAATTCTATTTCGAAGCCCTTGAGTCTTTTTGCTCCTGCTACTGCTATGGTTCCTGTCCCCATAAAGAGGGCTTTCTTGCCATAGAGGTTGTAGGCGAAGGACCTCTTCTTCCAAAGTTTTTCTTTTTGATTTTCTATGTTTCTTCTGTCGTCTTTATTTATTTGTAGGAGTCCGTAGACTATCCACTCTGCTATGGGGTCGTCGTAGGCTCCGTTGTTGTTGGATAGGGTTATTTCTTTTTTCTTGATGTAGTCTAGGTCAAGGAAGTCTATGCCAACTGAGGTTAAAAATATATATTTTAAATTTTTGTGGTCCTTGTAGTTTATCTTTTTCAAGTCTATGGCGCCAATTAAAATATCTTCGCCGTAGTCAGACTTTTCGTTGGGATTTTTTTCGTCGTAGCTTAGGACTTGGTAGCCTAGTTTTTCTATTCTCTCTCCGTATTTTCTCGCTAAGCCCTGGCCCATTAAAACTTTCATCTTTACCTCCATTTATATAAAAATTCTCTTTATTGTATTAATTCGTATTCTAATTAAATTATAGGACATGGGAGAATTTTAGTAAATAGGCGGCTTATTGTAAAAGTTTTTTAAATATAATATAATTTATTTGATAAATTGAAAGGAGTCTTTATGAGTTTTTTTAGAACCCTACCCACAAAGCTTAGCTTTAATACAAGTGAAAAAATTCAAATAGCAAATGCAGAGCTAACATCTGGTGACTTTGCCCTAGCAATTGACGTGTTAAATGCCCAAGACTCTTTTGTCACTAACATTGAATTTGCTGTTAAGTTCAAGTCCATTGAAAGGTCATACCTCTTTAATGGTCGTGAATTTTATTTTCAGCAGGCGGTTAATATTGCACCCTTCACTCGTTACTTCTTAGATCCCTTTATCTTGGATGAGAGGTTTCACGAGGCAAGGGCCATTGATATTTACATTTCAAAATACACTGCTGACGGAAAAAATATTACTTGTGGGGACAAAGAATTTGAAATTAATCTCCCTGTTATTCCCGAAAAGAAGAGGGCCCAAATAAAGGAAACTCTTGGCGATGGAATCAAAACCTACGGCGAAAACCAAATGGATTTTTGGCGTTGTGCCTGCGGCTTTATAAATGAAAATGAGACTAGCGAGTGTGAGTTTTGCGGCAGAAACAAGAGCTTCGTCTTAAATAACCTCACAGAGCCCTTGATAAATTCTAAAATTTTAAATGTTATAGAAAACACAAGGACCACTGATGGGATCAATTTAAAAACTCTTGAGACCCACTTGACTCAAACCAACCTTTCCAAGATTGCTCCAACTACAGAGAGTCTAAAGTTTAACAGGACCAATGAAGAAGCACCAAAAAAACCAAGGTCTATCCCTTGGAAAAAAATATTTTTTACCCTTGTCTTCCTCATCTTCTTGTCTATTGTCTCAATCTTAGCCTTGAACATAGTGAAGAAAGAAAGAAACGCAAGCAAGATTGAAGATGCCAGAGGTCTTGCCCTAAGTGGCAACTACCATCAGGCTCTTGAAATGTATAATTCTGCAACAAAGGACAAGACAAGTCCAGAAATCTTAAATGAAATGGAAAAACTTAAAAAGCTTGTAGCATCAGATGAGTCCTTCCAAAGGGCTTCCAGTTATTTTGAAGAAGGCGACTACATCGACGCTGCCTACAATTATAAAAAGGTAATCCAAGAGGACGAAAAAAATTATAAGTCGGCACAAGACAAGCTTCTTTCCATAGAAAATATAATCTTAAATGAAGTTAAATCATCCTATGCAACTAATAGGACTGATGCACTTTTACTTTTGAATTCCTATTTAAATGTGGCGCCCGAATCAGCTAAGGCGGCAAGGTTAAAAAGAGAAATTGAAAGCGCCAACAGTTTGCAAGGAGACGAAAACCAAAAAGAAAACTTTGAAAAAGAAGAAAGTGATAAGGATGCAGCAGAAACTGCTAAAAAAGCTTCTGACCTCCTTCACACTTACAGGACTGTTGTAACTGAAAAGGCCAACCTGAGAGTCGAGCCAAGTGTTGACTCAGGCCTTGTTAAAATCCTTGAAAAGGGAACTGAGCTCTACGTCCTTGAGACAAAAATCGAACAGGGTCAAAGGATCTGGTGCCACGTTGAAGTTAAAAATGCAATTTCACAAGACACTATGAAGGGCTGGATCTCAAATAAAACTTTAAACTAAGAATCTCCACCGAGGCGTGGAGATTTTTTTATAAATCTTTTTTAATTAAATGAACCTTTTTGTGTCCTAAATAGTCATATAAGTAGATGCATCTAAGAGAGGAGGATAAAATGAATCGTGAAATAAAATTTACAAAAGAAGATTTTGAAAAATTAAAAGTTGGCGACAAAGATTCCTTTGACCTCCTTTACCAGGAATACTACTTAGTCTTATATAGGACTGCCCTCTTAATCTTGGGCAAGAAGGAAGACGCAGAAGATGTCCTCCAAGACACTTTTGTTTCTATTTACAAAAATGTAAAAACTCTTTCTGATTTTGAAAAATTAAGGCCATGGGTCTTTTCAATCTTAAAGAACACGTCCTACACAAGATACAAGAAGAGGAAGAGAGAATTGCCCGATGAATTTGTACTTGATAAGGCTGAAGAAAGTCCGACCTATCTTGGAGAAGATGAGATTGCAGAAAGGTCTGAGATCCAAGATGCCCTAATGAATTTAAAAGAAAAAGAAAGAGAAGTCCTGGTCCTCTATTACTACAACGACTTTACCATAGAGGAAATCGCCAGCATTTGCAAGACCTTCCAGGGTACAGTGAAGTCAAGACTTTATAGGGCTCGCAAAAATTTAAAGAAAGAACTTTTAAAAACAAATGAAGAATATGAAGGAGAGTTATTATGAAAGATTTTGATAAGTATATAAAAGATGAATTAAATAAATCTGTAGAAGATTCTTCTCCTTCTGATTATCTTAAAAATAAAATTGATTTAGAAATTAATTCGCAAGGAGAAAAAGGAGAATTTAAAATGAAAAAAAGATTTGTATTAGTAGCAGCCGCTGCCCTTGTACTTTCAGTAGGCGTATTTGCAGCAGGAAAAATTACTGGAACATTAGCATCTTCAACATCATTTTATAACTACACAAAATATACTGACATGGCCAAGGCAGAAAAGAAGGCTGGCTTTGAGGCCTATGCTCCAGAAAGTTTGGGTGAATATAAGTTTGACGGAATTAGAATGGTTGACATGGCAGACATGGACGACACTGGAGCAAAATTAAATAAGAGAAAGGCAATTGATGTAAATTACAAAAATGATGCTGACGACAAAGTAATGCTCTCAATTGACAAGAATCCAGATAGCTCAAAAGCTATAGACGAACAAGCTTATCAAGAAATGAGAGAAATTAAGGGCGAGAAAGTTTATTATTGGAGATTAGAAAGTGTATTTTTACCAGATGAAAAAGATGCAAGTAAAGAAGAACTTGAAAGATCAAAGAAGGATCCTTTCTTTAACCTAGCTATTGGTTCAGATAAAAGAGAAGAAGACGCTTCAAAGCACCTAATCTTTGACTACAAGGGAGTGCAATATGAGCTAATGGCTGGAGATAATATGGACGTAAATGAATTTTATAAGATGGCAGAAGAAATTATAAAATAATTTTTTCGCAGTTAGTTAAAACATTTTTCTTATATATAAAATAGTTGTAAATTTTAAAAAATCTAAACACCAAAAAAGGACCCTCGCGGTCCTTTCTTTTTTTATTTAATTTGCCCCAGTCATCTTCTTATACATTTCCACATTTGTGTCATTTAAGAATTCATAAGCTGCATTTATTTTTTGGAATTTTTCTTTAGCGCCCTCTTCCTTATTAAGGTCAGGGTGGAATTTTTTTGCCATCTTCCTGTAGGCAAGTTTGATTTCATACTTGTCTGCTGTGTAGTTTACTCCAAGGGTGTCGCAGGCAGATTCGTATTGGTCCTTAAAGCCGTAGCCTCCAGATGATGAAGTGCCACCATAAGAGCCTCCGTAGTTGTTGCCATAGGATCCACCTTGGTTTTCATAGAATCCTCCATAGCCTGCTTGCCTAAAGAATTCTTCAAATTGTGAGAAGTCATCAAAAGTTGTCCAAGTAAAGCCGCCAAAGTCCTCAAACCTTTGTCTGTACTCTTCCTCTCTTTGCCTTCTCTTCTCTTCTTCTGCTTTAATTCTTTCTCTTTCCTTCTTTTCCCAGTAAGCTCTTCCGTAGCCAGATATGTTTTCAAATTCATTTTCTTTGCCAAGGAGATAGTGGTCTGCCCTGTCGTAAAAAAATTCTGTCACAACGTAGTGGGCGTACTTCAAGAAGGATTCTGACACGTTCCCTAGTATTGGCACAAATATTGCCAAGACTATTAGGGTTGAGAGCCACTCATTTCTCGCCAAGCCCCTCCATGCAAAGGGATTTAAAAGCAAAAATATTATTAAGCAGCCTCCCATAGAAATTATGTACAAGAAAAATCTTCTCACTGCCGAGAAGATATCCACGGCAATATTTACTATTACAATTAAGAAGGTCAAGAGGAGGTCTAAAAATTTCCCCAAACCCTTATAAAAATATCCTAAAATTTTATTCATTATCTATCCCTTTTCTATATTCTTCTAAAAACTTTTCGTCTTCAATGACAAGTCCCCACTCATTTGCCAAAAATTCTAAGTGGTGGGTGAACTCGTGGAGGAGAACTTCTTCAAGTTTTTCCTTCAGCCTATCTCTCGATGAAAATCTGTACATCTCCATAAAGGACCCGTAGTAAATTTTTATCATGTTGCCAAGAATAGACCTTTGATACTCTCCCATTATTAATAGGTCATCATTGCGGGCCTCGGCGTGGTACTTCTTATCTTCTGATAAGATTATACCACCATTTAGATGGTCAAAGGCATAGGCTGGTATGGACTCGCAGATTTCTTCCAAAATTTCTTGGACTTCATCAATCCTCTCAAGATAATAGGAGTCCTCGTCATAATCATTTTCTAAATCTATTTCTTCACTTTGATTTACTTCTTGACCTTCTTCTTTATCTTCTTCAAAAGATTCATAGCAAGTCTCACAAGTTTCGCAAACATCATCTATTAAAGATTCATCTTCCTTTGCTTTAGAAGGCTCAATGTTTTCACTTGAATTCAAAGGCATCTCATCTTCTCTTTTGTCATAAACATCTTGGATTATATCAAGAGGAAGATCAAAATTATTTTCTCCATGGCTATAAAAAATTTTTTTCTCGTCAAAGTCCTGCATCTTTTCACCTACAAAATAAAAAACTGTAGCATCCTACAGTTTTATCTAATTTATTTAATTATAATACCCAAGCTTAAAATTTTCCACACATCTTATATCTCATCAAGGGCAGCGAGTTTTTTACCTGGCACTGATGACAAAAGTTTTTTTGTGTAGTCCATCTTTGGGTTTTCAAAAATTTCTTCTGACTCGTCGTATTCCACGCAGTCGCCGTGATACATTACGAGGACTTCTTCTGCCACGTGCCTAACTACTGAGAGATCGTGGGATATAAAAATCATAGAGAGTCCTAGGTCTCTTTGGAGGTCTTCCAGCAAGTTAATTATTTGTGCTTGGATAGAAACGTCAAGGGCTGAAGTTGGTTCGTCAGCAATAATTATTTTTGGATCAACAGCAAGAGCTCTTGCAATAGAAATTCTCTGCCTTTGTCCTCCTGAGAACTCGTGAGGATACCTCTCCATGTGGTATTCTGACAGGCCACAAATTTCCATAGTCTCCAAAACTTTTTTGTGGATCTTGTCCTTGTCCCTCTCTCCCAAAAGATTTCTTATGCCCGATGCAATTATGTCCTTGCATTTTTTTCTTGGGTTAAGTGATGAGTAGGGATCTTGAAAAATCATTTGGACGTCTTTCCTATATTTTTTTAGCTCCCTTTGGTTCTCTTCTAAAATATTCTTTCCATTGTAAATAATCTCTCCTGTGGCATCTGGATAGAGTCCCATAATGCACCTTGCAAGAGTTGACTTACCAGACCCACTTTCTCCAACAACACCAAGAGTGTGTGAAGTCCTAAGGTCAAAGGAAATATCATTAACTGCCTTTAGAGTATTTTTTTTGCCAATATTAAATTCCTTGTTTAAGTTCTTAACTTGTAAAATTATTTTATCTTCCATAGTATCACCTGTACAAGAAGCAGCTTACCTTTTGTCCGTCAACATCAACTTCTTCAGGGGCCTTCTCTTCACAAATTTTCATTTTCTCATCGCACCTGTCGCAAAAGTTGCAGCAGTCAGGAAGCCCTATTGGGTTGGGAACTGATCCCCTAATTGTGTAGAGCTCATCCTTTTTCTTGTGGGCACTTGGTATGGCCTTAATGAGTCCCCTTGTGTAGGGATGAAGAGGCCTTTTGAAAATGTCTTCAGCCTTGGCTCTTTCCACAAGCTTACCTGCGTACATTACATTGACATAGTCTGCGACATCAGAGACAACTCCCAAGTCGTGGCTTATGAAAATAATGGAAGTATTCATGTCTTCCTTTAATTTCTTCATGAGTTCTAGGACTTCTTTTTGGATAGTAACGTCAAGAGCTGTTGTCGGTTCGTCAGCTATTAAGAGCTTAGGAGATGATGATAGGGCCATGGCAATCATAATCCTCTGCCTCATACCACCAGAAAGTTCGTGGGGATATGAGTTGTAAACTTCCTCTGGTCTAGGGATCTCAACTTTTTTTATCATCTCTATGGACTTTTCTTTGGCAGTCTTCTTATCCATCTTAAAGTGAGCCCTAAAGACCTCTGACATTTGGTAGCCAACCTTTAGGGCTGGGTTAAGTGAAGTCATGGGTTCTTGGAAGATCATGGAGATTTCATTCCCCCTAATACGTCTAAGTTCTTCGGGAGAAGACTTAAGTAAGTTCTTGCCTTCAAAATTTATTTCTCCAGAAATTTTTTCAAGAGATGACTTGTCAAGAAGACCCATAATGGCAAGAGATGTTACGGATTTGCCTGAACCACTTTCTCCTACAATGGCAGTTGTCTTCCCATCACGAGTATTTATATTCGCTTTGTTTACTGCTTTGACAATACCTTGTGAGCTTTTGAAAAAAACTTCAAGGTCTTTTATTTCTAATAACATACTACCTCCTGAACTTTGGATCAAAGGCATCTCTTAGGGCATCACCAACTATATTTAAAACTAAAATAGTTAGGGCAATGGCCATACCTGGGAAGAGGGTAATGTGAGGATAGTTCCTTATATAAGCCCTTCCCTCAGAAAGCATTTGACCCCACTCTGCTTCCGGTGGCATAATTCCCATTCCAATAAAGGAAAGTGAAGCTGCTGATAGGATTGCAGTTCCCACTCCAATTGTGGCTTGAACAATTATTGGTGCAAAACAATTTGGTAGAATTTCTGCAAAAATTAATTTAAAGGTTTTAACTCCAGCAAGCCTTGCCGATTCAATATATTCCAAGTTCTTCACAGCCATAACCTGACTCCTGACAATCCTTGCATAAGATGGTATTGATGAAAGAGAAACTGCTAAGATTAGGTTTCTCATTCCACCACCAAGAGCTGCTGCAAGAGCAATTGCAAGAACAAGTTGTGGGATAGATAAGATTGTGTCCATGACCCTCATGATTATGGCGTCAAAGACTCCTTCATAATAACCTGCGAAGGCCCCAATTATAACTCCAATAAATGTAGAAATAATTACAGAAGAAAATCCAATCCTAAGAGAAATTTGTCCTCCCTTTAGGACCCTTGAAAAGATATCTCTGCCAAAGTTGTCTGTCCCCATTAAGTGGTCTGAACTTGGTCTCAAGAAATTATCTTTTGGGAACTGTTCTGTGTAGTCGTAGGGTGCTATGAAGTCAGCAAAAATTGCCGCAAGAATTATTAAAATTAAAATTCCAAGGGCAAAGACTGCTATCTTGTTCCTACTGTAATATTTAAAAAATGTTTTAAATCTCTTTATCATAGTCCACCTACTTGTACTCTGACTTAATTCTAGGATTTATAAATCCATAGAGGATGTCAACCACAATAGAAATCACTGAATAAACTATGGCTATGAGCATAATTGCTCCAAGTATTATTGGGTAGTCACGAGTCTTTATGGAATCAACCATTAGTCTTCCAATACCAGGAATAGAAAAAATTGTCTCTGTCAAAATACTTCCACCAAGAAGTCCACCAGCTTGTAGTCCAATAGTAGTTATAACTGGAATCATTGCATTCTTTAGGGCATGAACAAAAATAATCTTAGACTTTGAAAGTCCCTTAGCATAGGCTGTCCTAATGTAGTCCTTGTCCAAGACATCTAACATTGCCGACCTTGTCATCCTCATAATAACAGCAGAAGATTGAAAACCCAGGGCAAACCAAGGGAGGATCATCTGCTTAAGAGATGAAAATCCTGAAGCTGGCAAGATCTTTAACTTAGTAGAAAAAATTATTATAAGTAAAAGGCCTGACCAAAAGATTGGCATAGCAAGGCCCACCATTCCAAAGGCTGTGATTATAGAATCTATTAAGCTGTTTTTCTTTAGGGCTGCAAGGACCCCAAAGGATATTCCCATTACAATGGCAATCATAAGGGCACCACCTGCAAGCTTAATTGTTGTTGGAAAAACTCTTAAAAGAGCTGCCGTAACAGACCTCCCTGATTGGTAACTTGTTCCCAAGTCAAAGTGGAGGACCAAGTTTTTTAAGTAATTACCATATTGAACCAGGAAGGGTTCATTTAGTCCAAGGCTCTCTCTTATTGCCTCTACTGTTTCCTTAGGTGCATTGGGTCCAGCTGCAGCAAGAGCAGCATCACCTGGAGAAAGGTAGAGGAGCAAGAAGACTATAAAGCTTACTCCCAAGAGAGTAGGTATTAAAATTAAGAGTCTCTTTAAAATATATTTTGTCATATCTAATCCTTTCTTTCCTAGAAAAGACGAAATTCACCAAATAAGAACTTGGTGAATTTCAAAAAAATTATTTTTCTAATAAAGTTACATCTTTAAGTTCTTGTGGATATTTTGGAAGTAGTTGAAGTCCTTCTACTCTACTGTTAGCTGCCACAAGTGTTTCACCATAGCAAATGTATAACCATGGATAATCTTGATTTATAATCTCTTGAGCTCTCTTGTAAATTTCTGCTCTCTTTGCATCATCAACTGTTGAAAGACCTTCTTTTATTAAATTATCAAGTTCTTCATTTCCAAAGTACATAAAGTTTGGTCCCTCACCCTTGTTTGATGAATGGAAAGGTTGGAAAAGTTCATAGTGGGCATCCACAATTGATGGGTTCCAGCTCATGATGAACATGTTGTGCTCTTTTCTCTTTAGGGCATCCATGAAAGCTCCCCACTCAAGTCTTTCTATGTTAAGACCAATTCCATATTCCTTCAATTGGGCTTGCATCATAGTTGCAACATTAACTCTTTGAGTGTTGTCAGATGTGTAGATGGAAATATTTGTGCCTTCCCCTACTCCTGCAGCAGCAAAAAGTTCCTTTGCCTTTTCCTTGTTAACTTTGTTTGCTTCAAGAGAATCTGCTATAGAATATTTGAAGTTAGGGTTAATTGGACTTGTTGCAAGCTTTCCACTATTCATATAAACAGTTTCAAAAATTGTCTTCATGTCAATTGCATTTACCATAGCTTCTCTTGCTTCCTTCTTGTCGAAAGGAGCCTTGTCCATGTTAAATCCAATGAAGTGAACTGAGTTATCTAATTTTCTGTAAAGAGTTAGATCCTTGTTTTCTTCTATATTAGGAATTTCTGATGGGTCGATTTTATATGCAAGGTCTACTCCACCAGATTCAAGTTCAATAATTCTTTGTGAAGCTTCTGGTATTACCTTCATTTCGATGCCAGCAATACTAGGCTTGTCTCCCCAATAATTTTCATTTACTGAGAAAGTTGCATGATCATTTTGAACCCATTCATCTAATACGAAAGGTCCAGTTCCCATTGGTGCAGTAGCAAGGTCTGCTCCACCTTCTACATAGGCCTTAGACACAATAGACACAGCTGGGTGTGATAGTGAATTTAAAAAGGCAGCGTCTGGTTCAGTTAACTTAAAGGAAAAAGTTAAATCATCTTCCTTTTTGTAGGAATTTGGATCTATCTTGCCATAAAAAGATTTAAACTTTTCACTTCCTGCTGCTCTTTGAAGTGTAAAAATTACATCATCAGCAGTAAGTGGACTTCCATCAGAAAACTTAACTCCATCTCTTAATTTAATCTTAAAAGTTTGTGGGTCTGGGTTTTCAATTGATTCTGCAAGTGAATTTACAAGTTCGCCCTTTGCGTTTCTCTTTACTAAAGTATCATAAACTTGAATTAAAATATTTTCTGCGTAATCATCATTTAGTGCATTAGGCTCAAGCGTTGTAGTATCTTCAGAAACTGCAACTTTTAATACCTTCCCTTCTTCTCCTGACTTGTCCTTAGAGGAGCAAGCCGTCATAAACAGCGAAAGCACTAAAAGCATTCCAATAATTACTCTTTTCTTCATTATCATCTTCCTTTCTTAGACTCTTTTTATATCTGCTCCAAGATTTCTAAATTTCTCTTCAATTTTTTCGTAACCTCTGTCGATGTGGTGAATTTCAGAAATTTCAGTTTCGCCTTCAGAAACTAGTCCTGCAAGTATAAGGGCAGCTCCTGCTCTTAAGTCAGTTGCAGCAACCTTGGATCCGTATAGTTTGTTCTTACCCAAAAGTATAGCTTCTCTATCTACTACTTTGATTTTTGCACCCATCTTCTTAAGTTCTTCTGCGTGCATGAAGCGATTTTCAAAAACTGTCTCTATAATGGAAGATTGTCCTTCGGCTTGAGTTAAAAGGGCCATGAATTGTGCCTGTAAGTCTGTTGGGAAACCTGGATGTGGTAGGGTTTTTATTTCGATTGGTTTAATATCATCTGTACCTACAACCCTAACAGTGTCTCCATTTTCTATTACCTTTGCACCAGTTTCTTCTAACTTTGCTATAACTGGTTTTAGGTGGGATGTTATTATATTTTCAATAGTTATGTCTCCACCAGTAATTGCCGCAGCTACCATAAAGGTTCCCGCTTCAATCCTATCTGGAATAATTTGGTGAGTGCAACCTCCTAACTTTTCTACGCCCTTGATTTTTATTGTAGAAGTTCCTGCACCCATTACCTTGGCTCCCATTTTGTTAAGGAAGTTTGCAAGGTCAACAATTTCTGGTTCCATGGCACAGTTTTCCATAATAGTTTCGCCTTCAGCAAGGACTGCAGCTGTCATAATATTTTCTGTTGCTCCAACTGACGGGAAGTCAAGATAGATTCTTGTGCCCACAAGCTTGTCGCACTCAGCCTTGATTTCTCCGTGAGTCATTTCTATATTTGCACCTAGGGCCTTAAAACCCTTTAAGTGAAGATCAATTGGTCTTGAGCCAATGTTGCAGCCACCAGGTAGGGAGTTATAGGCCTTGTTTAACTTGGCAAGAAGTGGTCCCATAACAAGGAAGGATGCCCTCATCTTGCTCATGAGTTCGTAGTCAGTTTCGTAAGAGTTAAGGCCACTTGGATCAATTACAAGCTTGTTTCCATCTTTTTCTATTTTAAGTCCAAGCCCTCTAAGAACTTCTGTAATGATTTCAACGTCCTTTAACTCAGGCACGTCTTCCAAAACAATTTCTTCTGTCCCAAGAATTGTTGCAGCTAAAATTGGAAGAGCTGCGTTCTTTGCACCTGAAATTCTAACCTTGCCCTTTAGTGGGCCCTTTGATTTTACTAATATTTTATCCAAAAGGATTCCTCCTATAAAATTTTATTTATATTAATTTAATTATATCATAGAGAATCTATTAAATTAAGGGATTAAAACAAGACTATTAATAAAACACCCCTTTGTGTTAGAATAAATTATTAGAAATTAAAAGGAGGTTCTCATGAAGAAATTCATCCGTGAAAAATATAGAAATGTAGAAGAATCAATTTATGCTGTAGACTACTCTAGCATCTATCCAGACTTTATTAACTTTGGCGTTGGTGACCCCGACCTCATGACTGACGAGGCAATAATAAAAGAAGCCTACGACTCACAAATGGCAGGTCACACTCACTACGAAGATCCACAAGGCTACATAGGTCTAAGAGAATCCGTAGCAAATTTTTATATAGATGACTTTGGAGTTTTTTGTGACCCTGATGAAGTTATGATTACTATGTCAGGAACTGAAGGAATGTTTTTAATCCTTCAAGCCCTCTTAGAAGAAGGCGACGAAGTAATAGTTCCTTCGCCTTACTTCAGCGTCTACCCAGACCAAATCGACATGGCTGGAGCTAAAACTGTCTTCTACGACACAAAATTTGAAAATGATTTTGACATAATCCCAGAAGAACTTGAAAAATTAATAAATAAAAAGACTAAGGCAATCATCATAAACACTCCCAACAATCCAACGGGAGCAGTCTATAGTGACGAGACCCTAAAGGCAATCTATGAGCTTGCAGTTAAGCACGACATCTTAGTTATTTGTGACGACATCTACACAATTTACTCCTACGAGTCTCACTTCACTCCAATGATCAAGTGGGACAAGAACTTTGAGAGGGTAATTTCTATCTCCTCCATGTCCAAGGACTATGTAATGACTGGTTGGAGACTTGGCGCTATAGTTGCCCACAAGGACCTTATCAAGTCCATGACTGCCATTCACACAAACACAGTTTATTCTGTCCCAACACTTTGTCAGTATGCAGGGGTTGTTGGAATTAATCAAAGAAAGAGGATCTGCCCACCCCTTGCCGAAGAGTACAAGGAGAGGATGTATCTTGCCTACGATAGACTAAAAAAACTAAAACATGTAGAAGTTATGAGACCTAAGGGAACTTTTTACATCTTCCCAAAAATTTCTGTACCAGGTATGACAACTGATGAAGTTGTAAAAGAAATTTTGGAAAAGGCTCACGTAAACCTAATAGATGGTAAAGCCTTTGGTTCTGCTGGCGACGGCTTCATAAGAATTGCCGTAACAGTTAACAAGGACAAGATCAACGAAGCCTTTGATAGGATAGAAAAATTGGAAATCTTTCAAAAGTAATTCCCTTTTGAAAATAAATTAAAAATTTAAAGTAAGAAATAGAAGTTCATCAAAAAAGGCTGAGTCATAAAACTCAGTCTTTCTTAATTCCTTATAAGTTAATAAAATTATTTGCCCAGCTTATTTTCTCTTCCGTAATAAAAGAGATATTGGTTGGCAAAGCCTGCGTTCTTACCAAAGACTTCCCTGCCACGTGTGGCAATCTTAGACTTTGGTGTCACTTCTTTTAAGTATAATTCTTCCATAACTCTCTTTATCCAAACGTCAACTGGGAAGGACTCCTTCCTGTCAAAGGCAAAGAGGAGGATGCAGTCGGCAACCTTTGGTCCCACTCCTGGAAGAGTTTGAAGTTCCTTTCTGGCATCTTCTAGGTCCATTTCAGAAATCCTTTCTATGTCAACTTGACCTGATGCAATTAGCTTTGAGGCTTCAACTATCCTCTTGTCACGAAAGCCAACTCTTGCAAACTCACGAAGGTCCTCTGGCTTGGCAAGAGCAAGCTGTTGAGCACTCGGGAAGGCATAGTATTTTCTATTCTCATCTTCTCCAAGATAGTCACCATACATTTCTGAAATTTTTTCAATTGCCTTTTGGATCCTAGGTATTTGGTTATTGGCAGAAATTATAAAGGAAATAATTGTCTCAAACTTGTCTTGGTTTAAGATCCTTATCCCCTTACCATAATCTGTAGCATCTTTCATGACCTCGTCTTGGGCAAGCTCTTCCATTACAAGTTTGTAGTCACGAGAAAGGTCGAAGTAGTCATAAAAAATTTCTTCAAAGGACTTTTCATCTACTCCCTTTAAAATTATTTCATCTCCAACTTTTTTTGCATTGGCAACTATGCCATGAGTTACAAAAGTAAAGGACCCGTCCTCTTCTTCATACCACCTAAAGGCCTGACCACAGGTAAAAATATCTCTGGGATCAAACTCCTCTAGGTCACTAATCTTGCAAAGACCTTCATCAAAATTTATCTTCATTAAAAACAAAACTCCTATAAATAAAAAACCTATTATAAAATAATAGGTCAGCTAATTTCTTTCATAAAATAAGATAGGGTTAGAAGTGAATCGTTAAGTCTTATGTTTTCAACTATAATGCCTTCTGGTCCCTTTAAGTCGTAGGGTGCGAAGTTCCAAATTCCTCTTACACCTGCTTCAATCGCTCTCTTTGCCACGTCTTCACAAACTTCTCTAGGCACAGTTATAATGGCAACATCTACTCCTTCATCTCTTATGTATTTTTCCAAGTCCTCCATCTTACGGACCTTAATCCCACTTATGTCATCTATGTCATCCTTGATATCAAAAAGTGAAATCACATTAAAACCAGAATCCCTAAATCCATTGTATCTAGCAATGGCCTGTCCCAATCTACCAGCACCAATAACTATGCTCTTGTAAGACTTGTCTATTCCAAGAATTTTATCAATCTGGTCTTTAAGGGCCTTGGTGTTGTAACCATATCCCTGTTGGCCAAATCCCCCAAAATTATTTAAGTCCTGTCTAATTTGCGAAGCAGAAAAACCTGTGAGTCCACTAAGTTCCTTTGAAGAAACTCTCTCAACTCCATCTTCTATGAGTTCTTTTAAGTACCTATGATAAACTGGCATTCTCCTTATTACGGTTTCGGAAATACCCCTTGCATTCTTCGGCAAATTAACACCTCCTAATTGTTCATATTATAACAATCTTTGCAACTTTTGTAAATTAAAGGAAAATATCTTTTTTTGTTTATTATTTTTTATGGCTTTGTGTTTTACTATTACTTTGTAATTTTTTACGAGCTTGTACTTATTTATAAATTTGTGCTGTTCCATAAACTTATAGTTTTTTATTAAGTCCTATCTTTCTATGAACTTATGATTTGTTACGAGCTAGTATTTATTTACTAATCAATAAAAATTTACATAAAAAAATCGCCCTAAGGCGACTTTTAATCTTCAACTAAAACCCCTTGAACCACAAGCCTTGTATCTCCAGGCGAGCAAGTTTGTAGGGTTAGTATGTCCTTTATTTCTTCTGGCATGACCCCACTTACAAGATTTCTCTCCTTGATATAGGCCAAGAGATTTTTGCCTTCTTCTATAGTGTAAGAAGGACTCCTAAACTTGTCGTAGGGATCGGCATTATAAACTGCAAAGACCTTGTATTTCTTGTAGCCACTAAGTGAATAAATTTCTATAAACCTGTCTTCCTTAAAGAAATCTTTATCCTCATACTTGTGAAGGTCCTTAAAATTACCGGCACGTTGATTGTTGTGACCGTAGATTATTGTGTTTTGGTCTGATAAATCTTCCTTGTTCCTATAGTCCATAAAGATTGCACCGAAAACATTGTACTCGTCCTTGTAATTGTGGTTTAGGTAGTAGTCGTTGTCACTTCCCTTGACTATGGGATAGTCTATATCTGTCCCACCAACTCTTATCCAACCAACAACAGAAGGGTAGTCTTTTCTTAGGGCCTCAATTTTTTCTATGGCCTCTTGGTCCCTTTTCTTTTTCTCATCAAGTCCTGGATTAGAAGTTTTAACTTCTTCTCTCTCAAATTTTTCTTGGACTTCTCTTGTGGCAGACTTAAAGTCCTTGTCTTCCTTGTTGTAATTGTAAATCCTGTAAAGACTTGTGAGCAAGATTATGACAAGAAGAATTTCTATTATATTTAATATTTTTTTCTTCATTTATCTTCCCTTCGATTTTCTTTTAACTTTTAAATATAAATTCCTACTGCCACAATCATAGCAGTTATAGTCATTATAAGTCTTCCTAAAAGTAGAAATAAATTTTTCAAAGACTTGTCTTCTTTATAAGTTTTAAACTGTCCAGGGATTCCTCTCGCCCAAGAAATTGCAAAATATACAAATGCAAAACATTTTAATAATTTCATATCAACCCTCCCTTATGTCAAAAAAGTTTTCTGCAATCATGCACCTAATGGATCCACCCCCAAATTTTGATATTGTGTCGACATCAATTGGTAGGATTTCATCCTGTTTTTCAATTTTTTCTATATTTTCTTTTCTAAGATGATCATAGGCTGACTGACCTATAACAAGAATGTTTTTGTCATCTCCCTTTAGTTCAATAGAGTTTCCTGCAAAGTTATCAAACTCTTCTTGGTTGAGAGAAATTATTTCCTTGCCTGACTCTATTAGGGACTTTAGAACTTCATCCTTATTCTCTACTATTAAGTCATCTGCAATAATTGCAAACTTTTCTCCCACCATCATCAAGACGTTAGTGTGGTAGATGTAAGTTCCCTTGTCCTTTGACCTAAAGTAGACGGGTTTCAAGTCAAAGGCCTTGCAGAATTTTAAAAATTCGCCCTTGTCACAACGTTTTGAAAGACTTCCGTAGCAAATATTATTCCACCTGTCTATTACTACAGCCCCAGTTCCTTCAAGGACTCTTCCTTCATTATTTCTGAAGTCAACTATTTCTGCCTTGTTGTAGTCAAGAATATTCTTAAGTTGTGGGAGGATTTTATCGTACTCTTCATTCCTATTGTCTGTGTACATTTCCGAAATAAAAATTTTGCCAGGGAAGGTCACAAAGACATTGTTGGGAAAAATTGAATCTGGTGTCTTATCGTCAAAGTCTTCGATTACATCAACATGGATATTTTTTTCACGCAAAGCTTCCCCTGCTTGGTCAAATTCTTTTAAAGCCCTCTCTTGAATTTCTTCCTCAGAAGTTTTCTCTGGGCTAACTTGGTAGACATTGTCTACTGCTGTCTCTGTATTAAAATTAAAGGCGTAGGGCCTAACTAAAATTACTTTATTTGTTATCATAGATTTCTCCTTTACATAAATTAAGTCAATTATAACAAATTTCCAATAAAAAACCCTCCACTGAGGAGGGATAAATTTTTCATTTATAAAATTTTGCTCACAAGTAATAGTTTATTACATTCTCAAGAAGTAGGAGGTTAGTAATGCTTCCTATTCCACCAGGCACTGGAGAGAAGGCTCCAATCTTTCCCATGACAGCTTCTTCATCAAGGTCACCACGATACTTGCATTCCTTATTCTTTGAAGTTCCTATGTCAATTACAACTGCATCTTCCTTGAAATAAGTTTCGTCAAGAGTCTCTGCCCTTCCCATGGCAGTGAAAATTATATCAGCAGACTTAGTGTGCTTTCTAAGGTCCCTTGTGCCCACGTGACAAACTGTTACAGTTGCAAGTTCGCTTAATAAAATCATGGCAAGGGGTTTGCCAACAACATTGGAGTGATTAATGACTACCACGTCCTTGCCCTTTAGTTCATAGCCATAAAAACCTAAGAGCTCATGGGCTGCCTTTGATGCAAGAGGGATGAAGCCATCAAGATGGCCGCTATAAACCTTGGCCCTGTTAAGGGGATTCATACAGTCAATATCTTTTTCTGGATCAATCGCAAGAGAAATTACATCTTCGTCAATAGCCTCTGGAAGAGGTCTAAAGACAAGTATGCCTCCAACTTTTTTATCTTGGTTTAAGTCCTTTAAGCAGTCTAAAATTTCTTCCTGACTTACATCTTCTTTGAATTCATTTACGTCTACACTAACTCCAAGTTTTTCTGCAGACTTTTTTATCCCCTTTAAGTAAGCAAGTGATCCATAGTCCTCGCCCACCCTTATAATAGAAATTATTGGTTTTTCCTTTAACTTTTCAACTTTTCCAACTAGGTCCCTAGTCTTTTTTTCAACATAGTCCTTGGCATATAAAATCTTTGTCATATTACCTCCTCTTGTAAGAGCTTCTGTTTTTTCTTTTTTATTTTATAAATTTATTTATAAAAATTTATTGCGCATAAAATTTTTACTTAGTAGACAATCATTCCGCCGTTGGGAGAAATTATTTGTCCCGTCATGTAGGAGTTCTTGTCAGAAACCATAAAGGCCACAAGTTCTGCAATCTCTTCTGTAGTTGCAAGTCTTCCCATGGGTATGTCTTCTGACAAAATGCAGAGGTTATCTGTTCCTATCTCTCTTGTCATTGGTGTGTCAACTGCACCTGGGGCAACTGCATTAACACTTATGCCCGAGTAGCCAAGCTCTTGCGCAAGGGCCTTTGTAAGTGCATTAATGGCACCCTTTGTTGCTGAGTAGTGACTCTCCATGGATCCGCCAACTATTCCCCAAATGGATGTCATGTTCAAAATTTTTCCTGAGTGCTTCTTTAGCATGTAGGGAAGGGCTGCGTGAATTGCATTGTAAACTCCCTTTACATTGACATCGAAAATCTCGTCCCAAGTCTCTTCGTCAATATCTTGGAAGAGGGCGTAAGAAGATATGCCAGCGTTGTTGATTAGGATGTCAACTCCCTTAAATCTTCTTTCAACTTCTTTAAACATGTCTTCAACTTCAGAAAATTTTCTCACATCTGCTCTTAGGGCAAGGGCGTCTTTACCCATATCTCTAATTTCTTTTTCCAGTTCTTTAGCTTCTTTTTCTGACTTGTTGTAGTTAATAATTACTCTGTAGTCTTCTCTTGCAAGTCTTCTTGCAATATCTCTTCCAATTCCTCGTGAGGCACCAGTAATAAGTACAGTCTTCATCTTGTGTCTTCCACCAACCTTTACTTCATTATACCAAATTTATAAAAATAATTTTGCAAAAGAAAAAAGCCATGTCAATGACATAGCTTTTTCCGGTAAATATGCTTTTAAATTATAGGTTTATTCTACCGTCTTCGAAGTCTTCTTCTGGGATAGGTCTCTTTACAATGTGATTGTAATAGATTTTTTCAACTGCCATTGAAATAGCGTTGTCGCCTGTTACGTTACAAGCTGTACCAAAAGAGTCTTGAGTTAGGTAAAGTGAAATCAAAATTGTAGCAAGTGTTCCTGATGATTCGATTCCAACAACTGGTAGGAATGGAAGGGCACTCATTACTGCTCCACCTGGCGCACCTGGTGCTGCAACCATGGCAACTCCAAGAACTGCGATAAACTTAAGTATTAGTGGGAAAGAGTGTGGCATATCAAACATTGTAAGTAATGTGAATACACAAGCTGTAAGAGTAATCATTGATCCTGCTAAGTGAACTGTTGCACAAAGTGGGATACAGAATTCTCTAATTTGAGCTGTAACACCCATTTTTCTGTTACAAGCAACGTTAACTGGAATAGTTGCTGCAGATGATTGTGTACCTGCTGCTGTTAGGTAAGCTGGGATTGCTTCCTTTAAGCATTTGAAAGGATTCCTTCCTGTATATGCTCCTGCAACTGAAAATTGTACTATTAGGTAAAGTAGGTGTAGTGCAATGATGCAGATGAAGATCTTCCAGAATATTCCAAGAATTGCAAATACTGAACCTGAATATGATAGGTTACAGAAGTTACCAAAGATAAAGAATGGAAGTAGTGGAATTACAAATTTTGATAGTACTAGATTTATGATTTCGTTAAATTCGTTAATAGCTTTGTAAAATACTTCTCCAGATCCTTTAGCTCTTAGGGCAGAAACTGTAAGTCCAATCATAAATGCAAGAACAAGAGCTGCTGTTACATCAATGAAAGGTCCAAGAGGAATTTCAAATAATGGTGCAACTTCATTTGCTGTTGCCTTTTGAATTTCTTCTGCAAGCTCTGGTTTAATAAAGCTTGGGAATATGTTTCTTGCCATTGTATAAGATAATGAGCCTGCAATTAGTGTAGATCCATAAGCTAATGCAACTGTTGCTCCTAAAAGTTTTCCAGCACCTTCTGATAGGTCTGCAATACCCTTAGATACAAAGGCAATAATCATTAGTGGAATTATAAAGTTCAAAAACTTTCCAAATAATCCTGAGATTGTAATTGCTACTTGAGTTACTACTTCTGGTAAAAATTGTCCAACAAGAATACCAAGTGCAATTGCAATAATAAGTCTAGGAATTAGACCTATTTTTTTCTTTTCCTTCATTTTCTTTAATCCTCCTTAATATTTAAAAACTTAGCCCTAATTTCTTGGCCAGTTTTTGTACCTGCTAGCCCTCCAAGACCAGTCTCCCTAATAGATTCATGTAGCAAGTGACCAACTTCTCCCATAGCTTGACAAACTTCGTCAAAGGGAACAATTGATTTAATACCTGCAAGGGCCATATCAGCTGAGATGAAAGAATTCATAACTCCTGATGCGTTCCTAAAGGTACATGGATACTCTACTAGTCCTGCTATTGGGTCGCAGGCTAGCCCCATTACATTAATAAGTGTAATACTGGCTGCGTGTAGTGCTTCTTCTGGACTTCCGCCAAGCATCTCAACTAATGCAGCAGCTGCCATTGCGCTGGCAGATCCACATTCTGCTTGGCATCCACCTTCAGCACCAGCGAACGTTGCATATTTACCAATAATTTGCCCTATTCCTATTGATGTCAATAGTCCATTTATCAAAACCTCGTCATCTAAGCCATATTTTTCCTTAGCTGCCATTAAGGCTGCTGGCATAATACCAGAACTTCCAGCAGTAGGCGCTGCCGCAATAGTTCCCATATTTGCATTGGTCTCAGATGTGGAAAAGGCCATAGCCATTGCCCTAACTAGAAACTTGCTAGTTAAAGGGTCTTTATCTTTTTGATAGTCGTTCATCATTTTTGCAAAGCCGTCTATCATTTTATATTCAGTTTCAAAGGATTTTTCTAGTGTTTCTAGAGAAGATCCCTTCATAACCTCCAGGATTTCCCTTATCTTATTCTTCATCTCTTCTTCAGTCATCTTAAGGGCCTTTGTTTCTCCCTGAAGGACCAAGTCGTAGATATGAATATTATCCTTATCACAAGCTTCAATAACTTCTTTAGCTGTATTTAACATTTAAACCTCCACATATTTTGATGTAATATATCTGGAATTATTTAACAATTTATTTAACACACTCTCACTTGCACCTTCATCAAGTTCAACTGTAAGAGTTACTATATTTGTAAGCTCGTCCTTACTTGTATTTATAGATTCAATGTTGTAGGACTCCTTAGCAAGTATAGTCGATACATCTGCTATAACACCCTTTTGTTCAGGATATTGGAATAAGAGTGTAGGGAACTTACCGTCATAATCAACTTGGATTCCATTGATGTCAACAATTTTCATATTTCCCCCACCAATTGAGGATCCGATTACATATTCGCTGTCTCTGTCTTTGTAATTAAATTTAATCTTTACTGTGTTTGGATGATAGTTTTCTCCAAGATTCATTGGTATGAAGGAGTATTTTATTCCTCTCTCATTTGCAATTTCATAAGCATTTCTTATAGAACTGTCATAGGTTTTAAAACCCATAATGCCGCCTAGAAGTGCCCTATCTGTTCCATGGCCCTTGTAGGTAAAAGCAAAGGAACCGTGAAGATAAAACTCAACGCTTTCATAATCATCTGGACAAATTTTGGCTGCTAATCTAGCGATTTTGCAAGCGCCTGCAGTATGAGATGATGATGGACCAACCATTATTGGACCAAGAATTTCAAATGAACTATACTCTTTCATTGGACTCCTCCTTATTTCTTAGACCTTATTTTAGCATAATAAACTTAATTTGTGAAATGAAATTACACTTGAAGACTGGATAATTAACTTATTTCTCTTTATTTGTTCTTTAAAAAATTTAACCATTCACTTCAATCTATTAACGCAATATAATACTTTGCGGTAAAGTCAAATATTCCTTGCAAGTATATCATAGATAATATAGTATTAAATTATGAGGATATTATTTTCATTAAAGGAGGAATTTATGAAAGAACAAAACAAAAAAGTCAAAGATCAAAATGACGTTGGCGGCTTTCTGAAGGCTGTAGAAAGAATTGGTAATGGATTGCCACATCCTGCCATGATTTTTGCTATACTTAGTGCAATCGTAATCATTATATCTTACTTCGCTGCAAAAGCAGGACTAAGTGTAACATACTTTGATGCCAAGGCCGGAGAAGAAGTTACTAAGGAAGCAGTTTCTCTACTTAACTGGGAGGGTCTAGCTTACATCTTTAACTCTGCAACAGAAAACTTCACAAGTTTTGCTCCATTGGGAACAGTACTTGTAGCTATGCTTGGTGTTGGTGTTGCTGAAAACAGTGGTCTTTTTAATGCAACTTTAAAAAAACTTCTATCTAATGTAAACCCTACACTTCTATCAGCTACAGTTGTTTTCGCTGGTGTAATGTCAAATATTGCATCTGATGCTGGTTATCTTGTAGTAGTTCCACTAGGAGCACTTATCTTCGCAAATGCAGGTCGTCATCCACTTGCTGGTATAGCAGCTGCCTTTGCAGGAGTTAGTGGTGGTTTCTCTGCAAACTTACTACTTGGTACAACTGACCCATTACTTACAAATATCACAAACGAAGCTTTAAAAGCTGGTGGTATTGACATGACTCTTGCCGCTACTTGTAACTGGTACTTCCTATTTGTATCAACTTTCTTAATCACAATAATTGGTACTTTTGTAACTAATAGAATAGTTGAAAAGAACTTAGGAGAATATCACGGATCTTACAAGGCTGACGAAAGTCCACTTACAGATGTGGAAAAGAAAGGTCTTAGAAACGCTCTTATAGCTGTAATAATCTTTGTTGTAGTTATGGCATTCTTAATGTTTCCATCAAATGCTCCATTTAGAGCCCTAGAAGATGGAAAAGATATTAAGACTCTTAAATTTTTCTTAGGTCACGGACTTATCCCTGCAATGCTACTATTATTTATGATCCCTGGTATTGCTTATGGTAAAACTGTTGGAACTATTAAAAATTCACACGACCTTGTTGACGCAATGACAAAGGCAATGAAGGGCATGGGCGGATACCTTGTTCTTGCATTCTTTGCAGCGCAATTTGTAAAATACTTCAACCAAACAAACCTTGGTCTTATCCTTGCAAAAAACGGGGCAGACTTCTTAGAATCAATTGGACTAAAGGGACTACCACTTCTAATAATGTTCATCTTGCTATCAGCCTTCCTTAACCTATTCATGGGATCAGCTTCAGCAAAATGGGCAATCATGGCTCCAATCTTTGTACCAATGATGTACAACCTTGGACTTTCACCTGCACTTACACAAGTTGCATATAGAATTGGTGACTCTTCAACAAACATCATCACACCACTTATGTCTTACTTCGCAATGATTGTTGTATTCATGCAAAAGTATGACGAGGAATCTGGACTTGGAACTCTTACATCAATGATGCTTCCATACTCTATGTTCTTCCTAGTTGGATGGACAGCCCTAATGATAGTTTGGTATCTAGTTGGTCTTCCAGTTGGACCTGAAGCACCACTTCACGTTCAAGATATGGTTTCAATCTTATTTATCTAAAATAAAATATTCTCAAATAATAAACCCGGTGGATCTTCCATCGGGTATTTTTTATGCCATCATCTTATTAGATTGTAAAAAAGGCTCCTTCTTAGGAGCCTAATTGCTAAAATATTTTTTTAACCCACACCAAAATCTGTTATTTCAAATAAAATATCAACTCTTGGATCATCTTCAAGATACCTATATTTTTCTACAAACCACTTAACAAGTTCTTCGTCTCTTTTGATGTCTGTTGAGTTATTCATAAAAATATTTACTGTCGCATGAGAAAAGTTTTTTATAATTTCCATGTCGTGGTCAATCATTTCTCTTGTCTGACCCTTTATGCCCACCATGACACAGGGAGAGTCAAAATATTTTTGGACTTCTCTATAGTCTTTAAAGTCTGCGCCCTTTCTAAGGACTCTTTCTCTAAAGTCATTGTCAAAAGTTTCTATTCCTGTCTTAAAAGTTATGGGAACTTTAAAAAAATCTCTTATCTCATCTAATCTATTCCTATAAATCCAGTGAGCTTCAAAAAATAATCTCTTTATATTTTTTTCTTCAACAACTTTTTTTATTGCCTCAAGACTTTTATCTGTCAAATCAAAAACTGATGCAGAGTCAATGACTTCTAGGACTCCAAACTCTCCTGTTACATTTTTTAAAACTTCAAGATTTATCTCGTCTATCTTCTTATTATCTATCTCATTATCATCTATATAATCACAAAAAGTACACTTGCCCCACTTACATGGCCTTGCCTTTAAGAGGACAATTTCTCTTTTTGTCTTATTAGTAATTTTTGAATACCTATTTATAAAATCATCTCCTTAGGAAGTTCATCTCTCATGACATTTTAACACATATTTTTAATAAAAAATCTTCAAAGATATAAATGTTGACAGGTCAACAAGTATTAATTATACTTAAGCTTGCATTAAATTAGTGGGGTGCTTATGCTAGATAAATTCAACTACTTTTCCAGTGAGGTCTTTAATATTGTAAAAAACTGGCAAAAGTTAGCAGGCCAAGTCATGAAGGACTTTGGCTTAAACGCAAGTCAGCTCATCTATATGCTTGCCCTCTACGACCACGACAAACTTAACTCCCAGGAGCTTGTAAAGATAAGCGGCAAGGACAAGTCTGACGTGTCGAGAAACCTAAACCAAATGATAAGGTCTGGCATCGTAGAAAAGAAGTCTAACAAGAAGAACAACTACGGCGGCAGCTTTTATCTCACAGAAAAGGGAAGGCTTATAGGTTCCAAGATAAGCGAAAAGACCATGGAATACATTGAGCTTGCAAACAAAAATATTTCAAGGGACAAGAAGGAAATCTTTTACGAGGTCCTAGGTGCCCTTTCAGAAAATATTGAGAACTTGACAGAAGAAAAACTTTAATTTGATGGAATTCAAATTTATAAAATAGATTTATAATTGAGAGGAAATATATGGCAGTAAAAATAATTGTGGGATCAACTTGTGATGTGGAAGAAAATATTAAAAAGGACTTAATTGTCGTTCCCCTCCACGTTACCTTTGGAGATGAAGACTTCCTAGATTCAGTTGATATTACAAAGGACGAATTTTATGAAAGACTTGAGAAAAAGGAAGAATTTCCTATGACAAGTCAACCAACACCTGTGGCCTTTATGGATGTCTACAAGGAAGTAATAAATAAGGGAGACGAGGCAGTGGTAATTGTTTTATCTTCAAAGTTATCCGGAACTTATCAAAGTGCCAAGCTTGCAAGCGAAGGCCTTGAAGATAAAATCTTTATAGTAGATAGTTTAAATGTTTCTAACGCAGAAGGTGCCCTTGTGGACTATGCCACAAGACTTGTAAAAGAAGGTAAGTCTGCAAGAGAAATAAAAGAAATTCTTGATGAGGCTAAGAAGAGGCTTAGATTAGTTGTCTTAGTTGACACCCTAGAATACCTTGAAAGAGGTGGAAGAATTTCAAAGACTTCAGCCATTCTTGGCAACCTCTTCTCTGTAAAGGTCCTACTTTCTATGAAGGATGGAGCAATTACATCTGTTGGCAAGGCCAAGGGAATAAAAAATGCCAATAATCTTTTCATTAGTGAAATAGAAAAGACTGGCTCCATTGACTTTGACATGCCAATCAAACTTGGCTACACAGGTCGTGACGGCAGTAAAATTGAAAAATACCTAAGAGAGACAAAAAGCCTTTGGGAAGATAAAATTTCTTCACCAGAGTTTATACAAATTGGTAGCGTTGTTGGGACACATACAGGTCCTGGCGCCCTCTTCTTGTCCTACTTCAGCAAATAATTTTAACTTATAAAGTTCCTATTCTTTAGGAACTTTTTTATTTTTCATGGGTGCACTCGTGAAAGTTAGAATTCTTTATCTAATTATAATTCTATGGTAAAATAGGGTGGATAGGAGTTGATTTATTGGAAAAAGAAACTGACTATAAGGGACTCATTAGACTCTTCACAAGGTCTATTTTCATTTCAATGGTTGGAATGATTTTTCCCTTTTTATATATTTTGTTTCCTTCTATGTATGTAGCTGAATCTGTGAAGGAAGGAATTATAAAAGTCATGGCAACACTTCTTGCCGTTGTACTTTTAATTGCTGGTTTTATGGGACCAGTCCAAGCCATAGTTGTCTTTACAATTTTTGGTCCCTTCATATTAATTTTTCACTACATGATTACAACAAAAAGGTCTGTCTCCATGACTATCTTGGCGACATCTTTAATATTTTTTACATCAATAATGGTTTTATTCTTTGCCTTTGGGATCAACAGTGAAGTCCTAAATTCAAAGGATACTATAAATTCCATTACAGAATTTTACAAAAACCTAGCAGGCGAAGATATTTTATCTTCAGGGACTATGGCGATTTTCACAGAAAATGTAGAACTCTACTACAAGAAATTCTTGCAAATTCTTCCATCTGTCCTAATTATCACATCTATTGTGACTTCCTATGTTACTTATACATGGGCTGGAAGAAGTCTTCTTGCAAGAGGGATTTTTATTATTCAACCATCCTCTCTTGAATTCTTGAAGTTCCCAAGGGAAATTATAGCCTTGTCACTTGTGAGTCTCGCCATTTTTTCACTAACTGGCGACTACTTTGGACCCACAGGTCAAGTCTTTATGATTAACCTAATGAACTTAGTCTTCTTTATGCTCTATGCTTCTGGCCTTGCCCTTGCCAAGTTTTACATGACAAGATTTGGAGTTAAGAGATTTTTACAATTTCTCTTAATAGGGCTTAGCTTTACTATATCAAGCCTACAGATTTTTTTAATAATCCTTGGTGGACTTGATCAAATTGTTAACTTTAGAAAAATTAAATAAGTGAGAATGCTATGAAAAATAATTATAAACTTAAAGATTTTCTTCCATTTTTTATTTTTGGAATAATTCTTGTTGTGGCCTTAATCTTCACAAGACCAGTTCTTGGTCTTTTGGGAATCCTAGGCCTTGCCTATGTAGCCTTCTTGGCCTATAACAAGATAAATAGAAAAAATGAAGAAAACTTAAAAAACCTAGAAAACTTAAATGAAAGATTTGATTCTCTTACTAAGCAGGCAATCTTCGACATGCCCTTTCCCCTAGTTGTTACAGATGAAAAGGCAAAAATTCTCTGGTACAATACTCCCTTCATCAATCTTTTTAATGAAAGTAATGTCTTGGAGGGCGACCTAGAAAACCTGATTGGAGATATTGATATTGCAAACATTTTAAACTCTGAGGGTCAAAGAACTATACCTGTTGAAGTAAATAAAAGATTTTTTAACATCTATACCAACATTGTTGAAAACAAGTCTGAAAAGGGAGATGGCAAGTCTGTCCTATTTTATCTAGTGGACAACACTGCCTACCAAAACTTAAAGGACAAGTACACAGATGAATTTGCCATAGTGGCAAAGGTTGAAGTGGATAACTTCGATGAGGCAATATCTTCTGCCCCATCAGAAATTAGGCCCCTTCTAATTGCAGAAATTGACTCTACAATTTCTCAATACTTTGAAGAGTACGATGCCCTAGTAAGAAAATCTGACGAGGACTTATACCTTGTCGTTATGAACTTTAAGTCCCTAAGGGCAATTAAGGAAAAGAGATTCGACATCTTAGATGACCTAAGAGACCTCAACAAGGGGAACTCAATTCCAATTACACTTTCCATTGGAGTTTCTTCCTTTGGACTTAACTTCAAGGATGCCTATATAGAATCTGACTCTTCTCTTGACTTGGCACTAGGTCGTGGTGGCGATCAAGCTGTAGTAAAAGTTGACGACAACTACGAGTTCTTTGGTGGAAAATCAAAGGCCATGGAAAAGAGAAATAAGGTTAAGGCAAGGGTAATTGGTGAAGCCCTAAAACAATTAATTGACAGGTCTGAAAATGTCTACATCATGGGCCACAAAAATCCTGACATGGATGCCATTGGGGCAGCTATTGGATGTCTTCGTGCAACCTTAAATAGAAACAAGGAAGGCTTTATTGTCCTTGAAAAATCCAACCCATCAATTGACAATTTAATTGATAGGATGAAGGAAGAAGAAGCAGAAACTTACGAAAAACTTATTTCTAGGGAAACTGCACTAAGTAATATTAAGCACTCTTCCCTTTTAATTTTAGTGGACAACCACAAGCCATCCTTTACAGAGTGTCCAGACCTCTTAGAAAAAACTAACCAAATTGTTGTTATTGACCACCACAGAAGGGGCAAGGAATTTGTTGACAATCCAGTTCTCCAATATGTGGAACCCTACGCATCCTCAACTTGTGAACTTATAACTGAGATGCTAACTTATATGTCAAACGACTTAAACCTAACTCACTTTGAGGCTGATGCCCTAATGAGTGGTATAGTTGTTGACACTAAGAACTTCTCCTTCCAAACTGGTGTAAGAACCTTTGAAGCAGCTTCCATCTTAAAGAGAGCTGGGGCAAATATGTTAAAGGTAAAGGCCCTCTTCCAAGACGACTTGGATACAATGGTTTACAGGGCAGAAGTAATTCACAACACTAAGATGATTCACGACAACATTGCCGTTTCAAGATTTGACAAGGAATCCAACAACTCTGTACTCGTTGCAGCCCAAGCTGCTGATGCCTTACTTGATATCAATGGAATAGATGCATCCTTTGTTCTAACAATAAATGATGGCAAGGTCCATATATCAGGCAGGTCCCGTGGAGAAGTTGTATCAGTCCAACTTATACTGGAAAAAATTGGTGGAGGCGGCCACTTGAATATGGCTGGAGCCCAACTTGACACAACAGACTTAGACGAAGCTGAAAAGATTTTAATAAATGCAATTGACGAATATTTAATTGATAATAAAAGCGAGGAATAATATGAAAGTAATTTTAATTAAGGACGACAAAACTCTAGGCAAAAAAGGCGAAATAGTTAACGCAAAGACTGGCTATGCTAGAAACTTCTTACTACCAAGAGGTATTGCCATTGAAGCTACTCCAGAAAACATGGAAACATGGAAGAAGAATAAGCTTGAAGAAGAAAAATTAGAAAAAGAAAACCGTGCTAAGGCTAATGAAATCAAGAAGAAAATTAGCGAAATCACTTTAACTATTAAGGCAAAGGCTGGAGAAGGTGGAAGACTTTTTGGTGCCATCACTTCTGCTGATATTGCAAAAAAATTAAAACAAGATCACAAGATTGATGTTGATAAGAAGAAAATCGAGCTTGGAGAAAACATCAAGGAAGCTGGAATGAAAAATATTGACATCAAGCTTTACCCAGACGTTGTTGCTACTTTAAAAGTAAATGTTAGACCGGAATCTTGATTGATATGGATGCAAAGGGAGAATTAAATTTTAATTCTGTTTCAAATTTAAAGATGCCTCCCCACAATTTGGAGGCAGAGGAGTCAGCCCTTGGTTCCATGATGCTTTCCAAGGAAGCCATCACAACATCCATTGAGCTATTAAATATCCAGGACTTCTACCAAGAAGCCCACAGAAAAATTTACACTGCCATCTTAAATATTTACAACAGAAATGAAGCAGCCGATGTAATTACAATTGCAGAGGAACTTAAAAAGACTGACGACCTTGAAGTTGTTGGTGGTATCCCCTACCTTGCAGACCTATCTTCTAATGTAACTGCAGTTTCAAATATTAAATACTACTGCAAGATCATCAAGGAGAAGGGAATCCTTAGAGAGCTAATTGATTCATCGGACAAGGTAATTTCTGCTGCCTATTCTCCTGATGCCCAGGCAGACCTCATCATTGAGCTTGCAGAAAAATCTGTCTTCGACATAACTCAGGACTCCACAAAGAACGGCCTTGTAAATATAAAAAACATTGCCCTAGACTCCTTCTCTGAAATGGAAAAAAAGGCCCAAAACCCCAATGCCCTTACGGGACTTACAACTGGTTTTGTGGACCTAGATAGAAAAATTTCCGGACTTCAAAAGTCTGATTTGATTTTGTTGGCAGCTAGACCTTCTATGGGTAAGACTGCCCTCATGGTAAACATTGCAACTAATGCAGCCCTAAGAGGTGGTGCATCTGTTGCAGTCTTTTCTCTTGAAATGAGTAAGAACCAACTCTTCCAGAGAATTATCTCATCCACTTCCCACGTTGACCTCCAAAAGGTCATTAGTGGTAACTTAAATGAAGAAGAGTGGACAAAGATAATTAACACCATGCCAATTGTGTCTAATTTAAAAATGGAAATTGACGACACAGCTGGAATCTCTCCACTTGAACTCAAGGCCAAGTGTCGAAGGATGAAGGTGGAAAAGGGACTTGATCTAATTGTAATTGACTACTTACAACTTATGCAGATGTCATCAAGGTCTGAGTCAAGGCAACAAGAAATTTCTGCCATATCGAGAAACCTCAAGGCCATTGCCAAGGAATTAGAAGTTCCTGTCATTGCCCTTTCACAACTTTCTCGTGC